>Ga0233431_1000947_pt1 | contig 55636 bp, 54 predicted proteins | sample SI_118_April2016_FD_179867 | JGI IMG/M metagenome (GOLD analysis project Ga0233431, IMG submission 179867) | Seawater microbial communities from Saanich Inlet, British Columbia, Canada - SI_118_April2016_200_MG | ecosystem: Environmental > Aquatic > Marine > Inlet | place: Canada: British...
ATATTATAATTAATCGTAAATAAGAGAGGAAAGAATGGTACAACTATTTCTTGATGGCGGTGGCTTCATGTGGCCCATCCTTGGGGCATTGATAATTGGGCTATTATTTGTGCTTGAAAGACTTGTACACCTAATTGGTGGATTATCTTCCGGTGATGAATTCGCCACAGAAGTAACCAATTTAATCGAAACACAGGGATTTGATGTAGCAAAATCACATTGCGAAACTGGCAAAGGACCCGTTGCCAATTTATGTCTTGCTTCGCTTGACAGGGCTCATCTCGGCGCTGATGAGGCTGAGCATATTCTTGATCGTGCCGGTGCTGTTGAAATGGCTTCCCTCGAAAAAAATATGACGTGGATATCACTCATGATTGCTACTGCACCGATGCTTGGATTTCTTGGAACAGTTTGGGGTATGATTCAGGCTTTTAATGATATAAAAGCAGCCAATGATATTTCTCCTGCAGTTGTTGCTGGTGGTATTTCGGTAGCACTTCTTACTACGGCTTTTGGTCTGGTAGCTGCGTTGATTCTTCAAGTTTTACAAAATTCCTGTTTATACATCATTGACAACCAGATTGTCAAAATGCAACGCAGTACAACTATTCTGCTTTCAGCTGTAAAGGATAAATTCCGCGGATAATTTATCCCGGTAAAAATTATGTTAAGTAAACCGAGACGCGAATTAGGTGGTTTTTCTTCATCATCAATGGCAGATATTGCCTTCCTATTATTGGTATTCTTTCTCGTGACCACAACAATCTCTATGGATAAAGGTATCAATCTTGTTCTGCCTCAACCTGAAGATACCGTTGTTGCCATCCCCCCAGCGAATATCACAAATATCTTGATCAATCAAGCTGGAAAAATTTTGATGAATAATAAAGCTGTCCAAGTCAAAGATATTGCCCGGGAAGCAGATCGCGCCATAAAACAGCGTGGTTTTACGCCTGAAGGCAAACAGATCATGATCTTTTCTGTCAAACCACATGCTCATACTAAATATGATGTTTATATTCAGGTTCTTGATCAGCTAAAAGCTGCTGGTGCCCAAAAAATATCTATTGCCAATCCGGATGAATCATAATGCATATTTCTAGAAAAACAACTGAAAAGGCTGAAATATCAACTGCATCTATGCCCGACATTATTTTCATGCTATTAATCTTTTTTATGGTAACTACTGTCATGAGAGAATTCGAGGGGCTTGATGTATTGGTGCCAAAGGCAAAAATGATTGAAAAACTCGAAAGTAAGAGAAATACAGCATATGTCTGGGCTTCCAATAATGGCTCCGTAATGGTTGATGACCATTTAAGAAATATGAAAGATCTTAGGTTTATTATTTCCAGTAAAATGCAGAAAAGACCCAAAACGACTATTTCGTTACGGGCTGATCAGAATGCATCCATGGAAACAATTACTAGTATTCATACTGAATTGCGCAATGCATATGCATTGAAGCTCAGTTACTCTGCAAAAACACAGGAATAATAGATCTAATGCTCAGAGAAGACCCTCTTTTAACCAGTTATCCTACCAGACTTAGATCTATGGCCGTGTATGTAATCATCGCCATATCTCTCCTCATGTATTTATTCCCTCGATTTCTTGATGAAGCCAAAAAGCTTGATCGTGAACAAATAGTGGAGAATATTGAAACTGTTGATATTCCTCAGACCGAGCAGTTTAAAATACCAGAACCGCCATCCCGACCCTCTATACCTATCGCCTCCGATGAGGAATTTGATGATGAAGATATCACTCTTGATGAAATGGACTTTGATGATTTTGATGATTGGGCTACACCCCCTCCACCACCCTCTGATGATGGACCTAGAGTAAAATTTATCCCATACGATAAGGCTCCTGAACCCATTGGTGGTTATGGTTCTCTAAAACGCAATGTGGTATACCCTGATATCGCCATGGAAGCAGGAATCGAAGGCACCGTTATCATACAGGCCTTTATCAATGAAAAAGGGGTTGTAACTGATTGGGTGATTATGAAAGGTATTCCAAATACTGGTCTCGATGAGGCAGCGATTGAAGCTATTAAAAAAACCCGGTGGAAACCAGCTCTGCAGAGAGATAGAAAAGTCGGAGTTTGGATATCAATTCCAATTAACTTTTCTTTGAAAGCAAATTGATTTTATAGCTCCCGGTTAGCATTATAACCTGTGTTATAATTTCGATCCATCCGATGATTGCTGATGTTTAACGAATGATATAATTTTTCAAATCAAAATACGTTAATTATGAGAATAGATCCATTATTACTTCGATACCCAACCCGATTACGGTATATTGCCGTATACGTCATAATTGGAATTGCTATCATATTTTATGCTTTTCCCAGATTCCTGGATGAAGCAAGAAAACTTGATAATCAGCAAATTGTCGAGAATATCGAAACTATTGATATCCCACAAACCGAACAATTTAAAATACCAGAACCACCATCCCGACCATCCATACCTGTTGCTTCCGATGAAGATTTTGATGATGAAGACATCACTCTTGACGAATTGGATTTCGACGATTTTGAAGATTGGGAGACACCACCGCCACCTCCATCTGGTGATGGTCCTAGGGTGAAATTTATACCGTATGACAAAGAACCTGAACCAATTGGTGGATATAATGCCATGCAGCGATTTGTGGTCTACCCAGATATTGCCATGGAAGCTGGTATTGAAGGTACTGTCATTGTTCAGACATATATTGATAAAAATGGCAATGTTGGCGAAACGATAATTTTAAAGGGAATCCCCAATACCGGCTTAAACGAGGCAGCTGTTTCAGCCATAAAACGAACCAAATGGAAACCCGCCTTGCAACGTGACAAGAAGGTGGGCGTATGGATATCCATTCCTATCATTTTTGAGATTTCTTCCGATTAAACATTTCCGTTAATTTTAATTGAACCAGAAAAAGCCCGATAAAATAGTTTATCGGGCTTTTATTTTTGTGGTAATTACTGTCATAAATTATTTTTTCTCTTGCGGTTGTTACAATATGTTACATATCTTTTTTTAGTAATTAACCGGAGGATATAAAAATGAGACAAGATATACTTTTAAAAAAATATCCAGTTAGATTAAGATACTCAACTATATTTGTAGTTATTGGATTGGCATTACTTACCTACCTGTTCCCGAGATTCATCGACGAGAAAATGCAGTTAACCCATGCTGATAAAAAGGATATAATTGAGCTGACTGATATCCCGGCAACAGTACAGGAGAAGATCATAATACCACCATCAAAACCCACCATTCCAGTTATCGATCCTGCGGTCGAATTTGAAGATGATGACATAACAACCATACCTGTTAATGATTTTCTATTTAAAAAATGGGACCGGCCACCACCCGCAAAAACCACTGATTTTTTCCCAGTGGTATTATATAGTAAAGCACCAATACTCATTACACCGATTAGACCAGTATATCCACCAGATGCGATTCATTTGGGGATTGAAGGTACCGTTAAGCTGGCGGTATTTATTAATAAGTCTGGTATTATCGAATACATTAAGATAATTAGTTCTGCTCATTTATTACTTGATGAAGCCGCAGTTGATGCAGTAAGAAACACACGTTGGAAACCAGCACAGCAGCAAGATAGAAAAATAGGGGTAACTCTTGAATTTCCTATTGAATTCAAATTGCAATAATTTTTGATCAAATAAGGAGTATTACCATGAATAAAAAGAATCAAATTCATTTTATTCCATAAGAATACGGTATATCTCAATATTGGTTATTTTTGGAATTGCCTTTATCTCATATCTATTCCCCAGATTTTTCGTGGAGAAGGAACAGCTGACCCTTGATGACAAAATAGATATTATTGAGATCACAGATATCCCGATAACAATTCAGGAAAAAATTATTTTACCTCCAACTCAACCGAATATTCCAGTACCTGATGATGAAATTGAGTTGATAGATTCTCCTATTACAATAAAAGAATACGGGCCATTTGATTTTGAAAAGAAGTGGAATCGTCCACAAATTTCCTCAAACAATAAAGGTTTCAGATTTATCCACATACTGAAGAACCAAAACCCATTGGTGGTTACAAAGCATTAGGGAGGAATGTCATTTATCCATCAATCGCTCAAGAAGCTGGTGTGTATGGAACCGTCACTGTTTCAGTATTTATAAATAAATTTGGTACAATTACTGAAATCCAAGTGTTTGATGGAATTCCCAATACCGGATTAAACGAAGCTGCTGTTGAGGCTATCATAAATACAAAATGGAAGGCCGCCAAACAAAGGGATAAAAATGTTGCTGTATGGGTTAATATACCAATCAAATTTTCCCTTGAGTAATAATCTTGACTTTAAGTAATAAAAAACGGACAGCTTTCACTGTCCGTTTTTTATTTATTTTAACGATCTTATTCGTCCAGGGATCAAACTATGAAATACTGGCTTTGAAGAACTCCCTGTTCATCCTGGCAATATGCGACACAGAAATTTCTTTTGGACATTCTGCTTCACAGGCATACGTATTTGAACAATTACCGAATCCTTCCTTATCCATAGTATCGACCATATTCTGGGCACGGATTTTCTTTTCTATCATGCCTTGTGGTAATAAAGCATACTGTGATACTTTAGCAGATACAAATAACATAGCTGATGAATTTTTACAGGTTGCAACACAGGCACCACAGCCGATACAGGAGGCAGCGTCCATTGCTTCATCAGCATTTACTTTTGAGACAGGTATAGCATTGGCGTCGGGAGTGCCTCCAGTATTAACAGAAACATAGCCACCCGACATCATGACTCTATCTAATGATGTTCTGTCAACAATCAAATCCTTAATAACCGGAAAAGCTTTTGCACGCCAGGGTTCGATGATAATAGTATCACCATCATTGAATCTTCTCATGTGCAGTTGACAGGTGGTAATTCCACTTATGGGACCATGCGCCCGTCCATTGATAAATACACCACAGGTTCCACAGATACCTTCGCGACAGTCATGGTCAAATGCAATGGGTTCTTCACTCTTCCTTACCAGTGACTCATTTAACATATCCAACATTTCAAAAAACGACATTTCTTCGCTTACATCAGAGACATTATAAATGCTAAAAGATCCTTTGGATTGAGAATTGTTTTGTCTCCATACTTTTAGTGTTACATTCATTATTTGTAACTCCTTGTAGTTAATTTCACATTCTCAAATACAAGATCTTCTTTGTGAACAACAGGTTCATTTTCTGCCCCCTTATACTCCCATGCCGATACAAATGTAAAGTTTTTGTCATCGCGTTTGGCTTCATTTTCCTCTGTCTGATATTCTTCCCTAAAATGTCCACCGCAAGATTCTTCTCTTTCAAGAGCATCCCTTGCCATGAGTTCTCCCATTTCAAGAAAATCTGCCAATCTTCCTGCTTTTTCAAGTTCAGTATTCATAGAATCAGAAGATCCAGGGATATTTACATCTTCCCAGAACTCCTTTCTCAATTTTGGTATTTCTATGATGGCTTTCTTCAATCCTTCTCGATTTCTTGCCATTCCAACATTTTCCCACATGACAAGTCCAAGTTTTTTATGAATTTCATCAACGGTTTGTGATCCCTTTATTGAAAGCATTCTCTGAATGTGATCTTGGATTCCTTTTTCTGTTTCAATGAATTCTGATGTGGTAGTATCTGAGAATCCACCGGCATTTCCAGAAAGATAATCGGCGATTGTATAGGGTATAACAAAATATCCATCTGCGAGTCCCTGCATTAAAGCGCTTGCTCCTAGTCTGTTTGCACCATGGTCTGAAAAATTTGCTTCTCCCATTACATATAAACCAGGAATGGAAGACATAAGATTATAATCTACCCAAAGACCACCCATTGTATAATGGACAGCTGGATAAATTCTCATTGGTGTTTTATAGGGGTTTTCACCGGTAATCTCTTCATACATATCAAAGAGATTTCCATATTTATCTGCCACCCAATTTTTACCATTTCGACCAATCACATCCTCAAAATCAAGATAAACAGCCAACTTTGTTGCGCCGACGCCATGTCCCATATCGCACATTTCTTTGGCTCGACGGGAGGCCACATCTCTTGGCACCAGATTACCAAATGATGGATAGAGCCGTTCAAGGTAATAATCTCGTTCATCTTCAGGAATATTTCCTGGTGCTCTATCATCACCTTTTTTCTTTGGTACCCAAATACGACCATCGTTTCGCAGACTTTCACTCATTAGTGTGAGTTTTGACTGTGATCCACTGGCAACAGGAATACAGGTTGGGTGGATCTGGGTGAAACAGGGATTTGCAAATAATGCACCTTTTTTATGTGCCCGCCAGGCAGCAGAACCATTGCTTGCCATGGCATTCGTGGAAAGGAAGAATACATTCCCATATCCCCCTGTGGCCATAACGACAGCGTCTCCTGCATGTGATTCTAATTTACCGGTAATAAGATTCCGCGTAATGATGCCTTTCGCCTGACCATCAATAACAACAATATCCTGCAATTCTGTTCTGGCATGAAAATTCACTTTACCGGTGTTCATTTGTCTTACCAGAGCAGAATAGGCTCCAAGTAATAACTGTTGTCCTGTTTGACCACGTGCATAAAATGTTCTGGATACCTGGGCACCACCAAATGAACGGTTTGAAAGCAAACCACCATATTCTCTGGCAAAGGGAATCCCCTGGGCAACACATTGATCAATAATGTTATTACTTACTTCTGCAAGACGATAAACATTGGCTTCCCGGGATCTGTAATCACCACCTTTTATAGTATCATAGAATAATCTAAATATAGAGTCGCCGTCTCCAGGATAGTTCTTCGCGGCATTGATACCACCCTGAGCAGCAATACTATGTGCTCTTCTGGGAGATTCATGATAAGAGAAAGCCTCAACGTTATAACCCAACTCAGCCAATGCAGCTGCAGCAGAAGCGCCTGCAAGACCAGTACCAACAATCAGAATTTTATATTTTCGTTTGTTTGATGGATTTACCAGATTGACTTTGAATTTGTGATTTGTCCACTTTTCAGCAAGAAGACCTTCGGGAATTTTCGCATCTAATTTCATATTAATTTCCTCCTCCTAAAAGGCCAAAATATATTGGTATACTCATAAACGCCAGGGGAATGATGAGCCAGAAGAACACGGCTACACATGATATAAGTGGCTGATATTTGCTGTGATTCCAACCAAAAGTTTGAAAAGCGGATTGAAAGCCATGCCTGAGATGAAATCCAAGTAATGCCATGGCAAAAATATAAATAAAAGTGTAATATATATTGTCAAATCCGAACCTACCTGATATAATAATATCGTAAAACTTCCCTCCCCCGTGTTCTAATTGAAACAGACGCCAAATAGTCCCAAGGTGAGTAACAAGAAATATAAAGATGAGGCTACCGGTTAATCCCATTGTCCTTGATGTTAGTTTGCTATTCTCTGCGGCTTTATTCATCAAATATTTTTCTGGAGTGGCCTTCCTATTTTCGATAGTCAGTCTTACACCGTTAAATATATGCCAGATGAACACCAATGCAAGGACAACCTCCAAAGCCCGTACCAAGGGTTTCACGCTGGAAAGAGTTTCTACATATGTATTAAATGCGTGTGGACCTGCAAATAAAACCAGGTTTCCAATAACATGAACGATAAGAAATAGGCAAAGAAGAATTCCGGTAATTGCCATTTGCATTTTCTTACCAATAGAGGAATTCATAAAATTCAAGAACCAGCTCATAATTTCTCCTGTTTATCCAAAATTATATGGATGAGATATAATGATTTTCATTTAGAACGATAGGTAAAATTAGGATATTCTTCTCCCATTCATCAATTGAAATCCACTATTCTCTTTTTGTGCCTTTTACTGCCACATTATAAAAACCGAGATATATTATTCTTGAAATATCAAATTATTATTTTATTAGTATTATATTTTAAATTAGCATTAATTTACTAGGCTTAATTAGGCCCGTTCGTCTAGTGGTTAGGACTCAGGGTTTTCATCTCTGCAACAGGAGTTCGATTCTCCTACGGGCTACAGAGCTTTTAAAAGCTGGTACATCTACCAGCTTTTTTTATTTCCGTATATTTTATTGTTGCATAATGAGACAATCACAATAATAAAAACGATTAAAATATAAACGGGAATAAAATAATTCATTATCCCATAATTCCTTTCAGTTTCACCTATCTGATAAACTGTGTTTTCAATCTATCATAAATATTGTCTGTAAATGAACGTAATCGCAGAAGGACATTTGACAAATTAATCCACATATATCTACTATCAATTTTGTGGTTAACAGAGGGATAATCTATCTGAGTTCCGCCGTGATTTGTGTCTTATAATTCAAATACATAATAAAATTTCAAACAAATATATTGATTTATATCTCACAATTTTCCATATACCGATTTACTGATTATCTTGACTCTGACTGAATTTAATTACATAATTATAAAGAAATAAAAACTGATTTATTATATCTTGGAATAGATTTATATTATGACTCGGTTGGATTTTATAAAATAAATAGTTGGAGGAAATATGAATAAATCCAGTTTAAATAGAGCTGTCTTAGTCGGCCGTGTTGGCGACAAACCAGAAGGCAGGTACACTCCCAAAGGAACATCCATGGCATCATTCTCAATAGCCACAAACGAAATGTGGGGCAATGGTGAGGATCGTCAGGAACATACCGAATGGCATAATATCGTTACCTGGGGTAAATCTGCTGATTTTGTCAGCGATTTTATCCAGAAAGGACAATTGATCTGCATTGAAGGCCGATTAAAAACACGGTCCTGGAAGGATAAAGAGGATAATACCAGGAAGACGACTGAAATTGTTGCCAGCTCAATCACACCTCTTGAATGGAAGAAGAATGGGGCAAAAACTGAGCCTGGAGTTTCAGAACCAAATGAGGATGAAGAGGATCTTCCTTTCTAATCACTGACTTATAATAATAAGTCCTACAGCGAGAGTTGAATAGCTCAAATATCTTTCCATATTATTTTTTACTTACAGAAAATCGTATTGAAGTATTGAACCCCATTAACATATGGTTAATTGTTTTCATTTTGTGTTTATTCAGCTCTCGTTTTATTTTAAGTCTTATTTGTGATAGATATAAACAAAAATATAATCATGTATGATCAGATTTTCAGGCCTGTATATAATTTTTTCGAAATACCAGTAATGTAGTCATCCCTCCCAGGATATACATTAACACATCCATGGGGTCTGCAACACCAATTTGAAAAATTACAGGAAGCACAACTTCAAAGATTATACTAAAATAAATGACCGAGAGGATTACTTGCAATATCGAAATCTCAACCACATCCGTTACCCCTGACACTTTATGGGCCCACGCCAAAATTGGAAGGAATATTGGTAATAATAATAAATCATCAAGATAATATCTCATAGTCGGTGATGTAAGATATTTCACTTCCATCCCTTGATTTGTTATGAATAATATCATGGCAACAGAGAACAATATCCATATTCGAATATCAGCAAAATATCTTTTGTATAAAATAAAATTTAACAAAGTAGCTTGACTATGATTATAAGTTTAATGCGGCAATGAGAATGGTGGAAATAAGCAATAAGACAAGAGTATAAATCGTTTTTATAAATTCAGTTTTATTCTGCATGGGTAAGTCCTTTAATAATATCATCTACTTATTTGACTAATCAAAATTGTGAAGTTTCTCGTCAAATATCGGTTATTCCTTCAAACTGATTAACAGATAACAAAATATTCCCTGCTACCTATTTGATGTTACAGCTCATAAATACAGCATATAGTAAATCAATACGCCAGTGACAGACACATACATCCAAATAGGAAATGTAATTCTAGCAATTTTCTTGTGTTTTTCGATTTCATCTGATAATCCCCTGACCAATGTAAATAATGCCAAGGGAACGGTGGCAGCTGCAAGCGGAATATGGGTAATTAAAATGAGGTAGTATATCCATTGCCAGTCGCCAGTATAAGGGGTGGGGGCAAGCTTGAGACTATGATAAATAACATAAACAATCATAAACATAGCTGAGCTGGCAAATGCCATAAGCATAAGACGTTTATGGATGTCTATATTTTTTTTTCTTATCTGTATATAGGCACTAATAAGTAATCCAGCACTGATGGCGTTAAAGGTGGCTATGAGAGTAGGAAATACTTTTAACCATTCCGGCTCAGCAGTATTTGTTTTTGGATAATAAGACAGAAACAAGACTAGTGAAATAGAAATAAAAGAGATAAAGCTTAAGACATAACGTCCATAAGGGATGTTTTTGGGAATAAAATTCGATTTCATCGATTGCTCAAATTATAGCATGACGTCGAGAAAAATCATGAATAATAATGCTGGGAGATATATAATGGATGAGAACATGAGGGTTAAGGCTCGTTTTCTGGTATTAAATGGTATGTTATGGATTACCATAATCAGAAAAGCAACGCTGATAACTGCTGTTCCAACAGCGTAAACAATTCCTACAAAATCGATTAAAAATAAACCAATACTGGTTCCAGCCATGGCAATTGAGAAAAACAAAATATGATATCTGGTATGTCCAGTATCAGGGTAAACTGTCGGTAACATTTTAAACCCACCCTTCTCATAATCTTTTGCATACATAATTGCAATTGATAGAAAATGAGGTATTTGCCAGCAGAATAGGATTCCAAAAAGTATCCAGGCCGGAGCAGCAAGAATACCAGTTACGGCTACCCAGCCGCCTACTGGAGGTAGTGCTCCCGGTACCGATCCAATCATCGTGTTCCAAACCGTGAGTCTTTTACTTGGCGTGTAAATAAGAGTGTAGAATATTATGGTGGTTAGTGAAAGGATACCTGTCGCAAGATTGGTAAATGTTATTAAGTACAATACACCGGATATTGATAATGACAAGCCAAAGATTAGTGCCTGATGTGGTTTGATAATGCCACTTGGCAATGGGCGGTGCCTAGTCCGCTCCATCATTCTATCATAATCTCTTTCAATGTACTGATTCAAGACAGCAGCACCGCTGGAAGAAAGATATGTTCCAAGTAAGAGATGAAACAGCAATTGTATATTCTGCCAATCTAAACCTACAGATCCAATGCTTCTCAATCCTAGATAATACCCCAAATAAGCAGTGACTAGCACAAGGATAGATATTCTTGGTTTGGTCATTTCCACATAAGCGGAAAACAGATTTTTTGCTGGTATTCTCTCTTTTTTCATGAATTATATTATAAAATTAATTGGTCGATATGGGTGATCAGCAAATCTATGCGGCTGTCATCCAATCCATCATAATAGCCCCGGATCACCCCCATGTCATCCATAAGAATTAGAAATACAGGATGTCCTGACGGGAAGCCATCTGCTGCAAGTTTGAAGCCGTTTTCGCACAGGTCTGCTACTTTTGATACTTGATCCTCACGAATAAATACCCAACGATCATCATCCACACCATGACTTTTGCTATATTCAGAAAGGACTGTGGCGGTATCCCTAACAGGATCTACCGAAATTGAAACTAATTGAACATTTTTGCTCTGCTCATATCTTTCATATATTCGTTTCATTTTTGCGCTCATAACCGGACACGGGCCCATGCATGTAGTGAACATGAAATCTACAACATTTATTTTCCCCATCATCTGTTGTTTTCCAAATGGGTTTCCCTGCGAATCGTGAAAACTGAATTCAGGTAATACATATAACTCAGGAAGTATTACGGCTGGTTCGTGCTTGTCTCTAAGGAGAATTATAGAAAGCAGAATAGCTCCCAATAATCCTGCTGCGAATATAGAATATTTAATTGTTGTCGGGTTTGACATTCTAATTACTCACTTATGCGAGATTAATTACAAAATTTTATACTGATTAATGCCCTGTTCCACCCTTACTGCTTTTTTGATTATCATAAATCTTTGATGATGGATTAATAGGATCGGCCTTGATTTTATAAATATTATCCCGAGTCATAGTATCAAACATAATAAAGATAATAAATATTGCAAGAAACAATATTGAGATAAGGAAAATAATGAGATTTAATTTATTGTCATAATAGAGATGCATAAAAAACATAGCCACCAATGATGCTTTTATACTGGCTACCAACATGGCAATTACCAGATTATAGCTGCCTAAGTCTACAAAGGAAATCGCTACTGTAACAACTGTGAGCACGAGTAGTGCTGTAAAAACAGTGATATATGTTTTAAAAGGAATGATGTGATATGGTGATGAATGTGTACTCATTGAATTATCCTATCAGGTAAAATAGAGGGAAGAGGAAAATCCAGATCAAGTCAACCAGATGCCAGAATAATCCTACAATTTCAACTGGGGTGTAATATTCTGATGAGAATTCCCCTCGTTTCATTCTTCTCATCATCCAATAAATAACTGCCATTCCACCAACTACATGTATTCCATGTAAACCGGTCATCAGAAAATACATACTGAAAAACAGATGGGGATTATTTCCCTCAATTCCTGTGAAAGTATAAAACTTTCCTGGAAGCTGCCCCAGATGAATTTTATGGCTATATTCAAAATACTTGATTATTAGAAATACTGAGGCGAGTAATAAAGTAACGGTGAGGTATTTTACTCCAGCCTTCTGATTATTGTTTTGAATTGCATGAATGGATAATGCCATGGTCAGGGAGCTGGTAATAAGTACGACAGTATTTACACTTCCCATCATCACATCAAGTACTTTGTGAGCATGGAAAAACATTTCAGGATACCATGCCCTGAGAATGGCGTAGGCGCAGAAAAGTCCGCCAAACATTAATACTTCAGTGACAAGAAACAGCCACATACCCAATTTTGAGGATTCATGCTGTTGTTGCGAATCGCTGAAATGATGCTGTAAATGAGCAGGATGACTCATGAATGATCCTTTATTTAAACAGTTTTTTCGGGCATGATCTTATCATAGTCATAAGGTCCATGCTCTAATTTTGGTTCTTCTAAGAAATTCTCTGGCGGAACAGGGGACGGTGTCGTCCATTCTAATCCATGAATACCCCAGGGGTTGGCTCCGGCAGGTTTACCATGCTTTATAGACCGAACCAAATAATATAACATGAGAAAAAACCCAGCTGCAAGAATCCACGACCCAACAGTTGAAACGATATTTAAAGTATGAAATCTATCCGCATACATATAATATCGTCTTGGCATTCCCTGTGACCCGAGGAAAAACTGGGGAATAAAGGTCATGTTGAAGCCAACAAAAATCAGTAGGGCGGATATTTTACCATGAGTTTCATTATACATTCTGCCAAATATTTTTGGCCACCAGTAATGTAATCCACCAAGGAATGCCATAACGGTGCCCCCCATCATTGTATAATGGAAATGGGCAACTATAAAATATGTATCATGCAGGTGAATATCGACTGCAATTGCACCCAGAAATATACCTGTTAGTCCGCCAATTCCAAATGTAAACAAAAATATTAGGGCATATAACATTGGGGTTTCTAAGGTGATTTTCCCATTATACAAAGTAGCCAGCCAGTTGAATATCTTGATTCCCGATGGAATCGCTACAAAAAATGTGATCATTGAAAATATCATTGCAGCATATTCAGATTGACCTGATGTGAACATATGATGGCCCCATACTAAAAAACCTAAGAAGGCAATGCCCAATGAAGAAAAGGCAATAGCCCTATAACCAAAAATCCGTTTCTTAGAAAAATGGGCAATGATTTCACTAATAATACCCATTCCAGGTAATATCATCACATATACAACGGGATGAGAATAGAACCAGAAGAAATGTTGAAATAAAACGGGATCTCCGCCCATTGCCGGATCAAATATTCCCACACCCCAGAGTCTTTCCATTATTAGCAATGCGAGGGTGATCGCAACAACGGGGGTGGCCAATACTTGAATAATAGCAGTAGCATATAATCCCCAGACAAACAATGGAAGCTTGAACCAGGTTAAACCAGGCATTCTTAATTTGTGTATTGTCACAATGAAGTTGATACCTGTAAATATTGATGAGAATCCCAGTATAAACGCGCCAAAAGTCATGGCAACAACAGCCGTTTCTGTTGATGAGCTATACGGTGTGTAAAAAGTCCAACCCGTATCAACTCCACCCTTCAAAATTGAGTACAATGCAATAAATGCTCCGACACAAAAGACATACCAGCTTAATAGATTCAGTCTTGGAAGTGCCACATCTTTAGCCCCTATCATGACAGGAAGCACAATATTTCCTAATGCTGCCGGTATAGATGGAATAATAAATAAAAAGATCATAATCGCCCCATGAAGGGTAAACAGGCGATTATAGATATCCGCAGTTACAAAATCCGATCCAGGATTCAAAAGTTCTAATCGAATGGCTAATGCTATCAGTCCACCTACAGCAAGAAAGGTCATGATCGCGTATAGATACATGAGGCCAATTCTTTTGTGATCTAAGGTAACCAGCCAAGATTTCCATCCAGCAGGAGTATTTAAAAAATTTCGTTCTGCAAAATTACTCATTATTAATCCTGGAATTTATTTAAGTGATTTGATAAAAGCTGACAGACCATCAATTTCCCGGTCTTTTAACTGGCCCTGGAAGGTGGGCATGACAGGACTATATCCCTCAATTATTTTTGCATTTGGCTCTAATAATGACTCCCGGATATAATTTTCATCAACAATGGCGGTGGATCCATCTTTGTGTCTGACTTCGCTGCCGAATAAATCTTTAAATGTGGGCCCGACTAAACGCGTCCCATCAAGAGAATGACATGTGTAGCATGCTTTTTTCTTAAACAGATCTTTTCCCAGAACATCCAATGGAATACTTTCATCGATCACGGATTCCTTTTCAACCCATAAATCATATTCTTCCTTAGTGACTACAATCACTTTTCCGATCATTTCAGAGTGACTTAAGCCGCAATATTCGGTGCAATAGAGATCAAATTCCCCCGTTTCTGTGGCTTCAAACCACAGCATGGAGTAGCGATTTGGTAATACATCCATTTTTGTCCTGAAGCTTGGGACGAAGAAACTGTGAAGGACATCTTGAGAAGACATAAGGAGTTTGACGGGTGTATTGACTGGAACCGTCAGTTCATTTGTTACATTGACACCCTCGGCATAGTCAAATGACCAGAACCACTTCTGGGCGGTCACCTTAATTTCCATGGCTTGACTCGGTATCACATTCATTTTCATATAAATTTTGAATCCCCAGAAAAATACAACCATCACCAATATTGCCGGAATCACTGTCCATGTTATTTCAAGAAAATTGTTATGATCCACAGATGAGGTGAGTTTATCATCGTTATCCTTTTTCTTGTATCGGATAACAAAATACACCATGACACCAATCACCAGGACAAATAAAATTGCAGCTGTGTAAAATATAAAATAAAATAACGAGTCTACCTCACCAGCAATTGTGGAGCTGGCACTTGGAAGCATAAAAGTCCCATCAGTTTTCATATCTGGGTTAATTCCTTTAAATGATAATTAAATTTTTCCATAATTTTTCTTTTTTTCCTTTAACCAGAGCCCGGTCAATATGAACACGCCAATGATGACTGTTGCCAACCCTCCCAGCTTCATCGTTTGGGCTGCGACTAAAACATATCCCTGGGCATCCGGATCATATTGAAAACAGTAGAGCAGCAGTTTATCAAAGGTATCTCCAATTTTGCCCTGCGAGGCCTCCATGAGGCTGAACCGCAAATCTCTTTCTGGAAAGTCAAGTCCAAAATGATAGCGAGATATTCTTCCTTTTCCGGTTAGTACAAACAGTACTGCTGGATGAGCATACTGCTGAATATTTTCATCATAATAATATTCAAATCCCAGGGCATCGGCGAGCGTTTTTATATTCTCTTCTTCGCCAACAAGGAAGTCCCAGTTTTCAGGTTTTACTTCTTCCTTGAATCTCCGAAGATACAAGCCCTGTCGTCTGGATGCATCTGATACTTTTTCATTTGGATCAATACTTACAGTGAGCATCTTGAATTTATCACCGGGTAACCATTCGAGATTACCAACCCCTTCCACGACACCATCTAACACTAAAGAACAGAGCATTGGGCAATTTGAATAGGCAAGAACCATTAATACAGGGGTATCTACATCAAAATATTCAGACAGCACGACGGACTCATTCCGGCTATTCACAAACTCAAGGTTTAAAGGGATTGTCTCACCCATCTTGGGTATTATATCGATTTCAAGCAGTCCAGGGATACTATCATTCACCACCTGTGATGAAATGATATTCGAAAAAATCACCAGGAGCATTAACCGGGAAATATACCCTGACAAAAACTTAATATTTGCGATGTAATATATAGAAATCAATTGAAATTAGAATTCGAAGGAATCTAATATGAGTTTGCTACCTGTTTAATTGCAACATTGATTGGTATTTGATAAATTCCATTATCTTTATCCAATACTGAATACCCTGTAAGAAGGGTCTGTTCATGCTTTCTGAGTTCTATCAGTTTTTTTGATACCGGCTTCATTGCCATCTCGTTGAATGTTTCTTCTTTAACTGAACTGTAGTATTCTGTTGCCGCGATCACTGATGCAATGACAAAAATTATTGATACTATGCCAATTAAAGTAATTCCCTTCAGAGATACATCTTTTTTTTCATATCCAGCAGACATTTGTTTCCTCTAAAAATTCTTAAATGCTATGGATTTCTGAATGAACGGATCCTTTGATGGGTATAAAGGATGGTTTACAAGGGACCTCCAGATAAATCCGAATACTATACCGCTTATGGCAAGAAATGTTGATATATCCATCCAGGAGAAATGAGCGCCATGATGTTGTACTCCCGGCATTACATTCCAAAACATGTCCAGATAATGTGCCGCAAAAATTAGTAATGATATGGCCGCCAAAAACGTCAGGTTTCTTTTTACACTTCTGAACATAAGAATGATAAATGGCAATACGAAACCAACAAACACAAGGGTAAGACTGACCGTTTTCCATGATCCCACCCATCTATGTTTATACCAAATCGTTTCTTCGGGTATATTACCATACCAGATTAGAAAGTATTGTGAGGCGGAGATATAAGCCCAGAACACAATAAACCCAAACATGAACTTACCAAGATCCTGATAATGTTCTTCGGTGACAATACCATCTAGAATATTTGATTTTTTTAACAAGAAAACAATAAGCACAATCATAACGAAGGCATTCAGATAAGCACCTCCAAACAGATAGACGCCATATATTGTCGAATACCAATGTGGATCAAGGGACATTAACCAGTCAAACATGGCAAAAGAAAATGTCAGGGCAAATAATACGGTTCCAATAGCGCTCACTTTGCGCATTCTATCCAGGTCGGCATGAGTGACTGCTGTTCGTGAGAGTTTGATCAGTTTTATCGATAGAAACGACCATATGATAAAGTATATCAGCGTTCGAACCACAAAAAAGGTAGAGTTTAAATATGGTGCTTTTGCCTGAAGTAGAGCATCATGGGCTACAGCTGATTCATGACTCCAGTGGTACAGGTCATGAATTCCAAAGCCGATTGGAATCCATAAGATTGCCATCAGTGGAATTGTTGACATGATTGCATCAAGGATATGCCTTAATACGGTACTCCATACTGCTCCCGTGAGATGATGCATCAGGGTAAAAAATAATGCACCTAGGCAAATTGTGACCCAGAACATATAAGCAACAAGATAGGAATGTATGAACTGCTCAGGGTCTTTTAAATAACCAACAATACATAAGAGGATTCCAACAACACCGAGAGCGAAGGAAATCTTACCCGTATTTTCGTTTGCTAATTGATTCGTATTTTCGTTTGAATTCATCGTACTTTTATTTTAACTCCTGTCTTTTGTCTTCAGGAATATCGGTGAATTTTGCATTTTGACTTTTTTGCAAAGCGCGGATATATGTGACAATAGCCCATCTGTCTTCAACACCAACCTGATGTTTATAGGAGGGCATATTCCTAACACCATTTGAAATTACGTCAAAAAAATATCCATTTTTCATGTTTTGAACATTTTCAGTATGAAAGGATGGAGGTGGAATGGGATAATTGTATTCCATAACTATGCCTTTGCCATCACCGACCTGACTATGACAGGGTGCACAGTAAATATTGTAACGCTGCTGTCCACGGTAAATGAACGCTTCTGTCACATCCACTCTATCTGGAAATCCATCAATATGATTCCCGCTTAAATCTTTACCCAAAAAGTACTCATCATCAATTCTCAATTCTCCAACTGCAACTGTCCCTTCAACAGGCATTCGCATGGACATTCCATTCTCAAAAAAATCACTTGTGGATTGAGGATCATATCGATTCTGACTATCCATATTAGGATTAAGGTGAATAGGTGGCTTCCGTGATGGAGTTCCCTGGCATCCAAAGATGAGTAATAGGCCAAACACTATTGTCATTGTGGGAATCAAGGCAAAACTGAAATTTGATTTTTTATGCATTTGATGATTAATCATGCGCCTTTTATGACCTCCACAAATTTTCCGCCAATTGATTCAAGAAAATCCATAGTGGCCTTTTCATTGAATTTTGGATCGTCAGATTCCACACTGATAAAAAAACCATTGTCGCTAAATTTATTGAATCTATCTGAATAGAATATGGCATCCCAATAACGGGGCAGCTTGCTTAGATGAAATATTCCCATCACTGCAGAAATCGCTCCAGCCAACACCATTAAGCCAAAAGTAACAATGATAAATGCCTGCCAACTAAATAATGGTTTACCAGCATAGGTTAAAGGGTAAGCCACAGAATGAACCCATGTTTGTAGGGCAAATCCTCCTGTAGCACCTAATAACCCAAAAACAAAAACGATGTATCCAAGAATAGATCTTTTTATTCCCATGGCGTCATCCATACCATGGATGGGAAAGGGGGAGTGACATTCAAACTTTTTAAATCCGGCATCTCTCATTTTTTCAGCGCTATGAAGTAATTCAGAGGGATTCTCAAATTCGGCAATGACACCATATGTTTTTACATCATATGTATTCATTAGTTGTCCTCCGAATTATGATACATATCGTGATGCGGATCTGCTTGCGGCAGCACACCCTTTACTTCTGTCATGGAAATCATCGGCAGAAATCTGATAAATAATAGGAAGAGTGTGAAGAACAACCCGAATGAACCAACAAATGCCGATATATCCCAAATTGTTGGAGAATAATAATCCCAGCTTGATGGGATATAATCTCTGGATAGAGATGAAACAATTATCACAAATCGCTCAAACCACATCCCGATATTTACAAATATCGAGAGAACGAAAAGGACGGTTACATTTGTTCTCATCTTCTTCGACCAGAAAAACTGCGGAATTAACACATTGCAGCTGACCATTATCCAGTAACCCCAGGCATAATTCCCAAAGGCGCGATTAATAAAAGTAAACTTCTCATATTCATTGCCGCTGTACCAGGCAATAAAGAATTCCATGGAGTATGCATATCCCACCATTAAACCGGTGACCATGATGATCTTTGCCATTTTCTCCAAATGGCCAATGGTGATAAAATCTTCCAAATTAAATGCTTTTCTGGCAATAATCGCCAAGGTCATTACCATGGCGAATCCGGAAAATATAGCACCGGCGACAAAGTATGGTGGGAAAATAGTAGTATGCCAACCTGGGATAATACTTGTGGCAAAGTCGGTACTAACAACTGAATGCACTGATAATACCAGTGGAGTTGATAATCCTGCAAGAATCAAATACCCCAGTTCATAATGCCTCCAGTGACGATTGCCACCCCTCCATCCAAGGGAGAGAATTCCAAATAAAACTCTTCTGGCTTTTGTTTTGGCACGATCTCGCAATGTTGCCAGATCAGGAACCAGTCCAACATACCAGAATAACAGAGAAACCGTAAAATAGATACTTACTGCAAAAACATCCCAAAGCAGGGGGCTTCTGAAGTTTGGCCACATTTCCATTTGGTTTGGAATTGGGAAGAACCAATATAACACCCATACTCGTCCAACATGAATTGTTGGAAACAAGAGGGCACAAATCACGGCAAATATAGTCATTGCCTCAGCAAAACGATTGATGGAGGTTCTCCATTTCTGTCTGAACAGATGCAGGACTGCCGAAATCAAAGTACCTGCATGGCCGATACCAACCCAGAATACAAAATTGACAATTGCCCAACCCCATCCGACAGGATTATTCAAGCCCCAAATTCCGGTACCTTCCCAGATAAGATATCCTACTGAGCCAACCAGCATTAGAAGAAGTGAAAGTGAGATGCCAAAAAGGACATACCACATTTTGGGTGGATCGTTTTCAACAATACCACATATTTTTTCCGTCACAGACGAAAAGGTCTGATTCCCGGTAATCAAAGGAACTTCTTCATACATTGAACCGGAGGAAACTGATGCAGTATCAGAGGACCGGATGGGTTTTTTATTCAATATATTCACCAATTTTCCTGTTTTTAATGTTAATAATTTTATGAGTCCAGCTTGGAATTCTGATTTCTAAGCTTGGCAAGAAATGTTGTTCTCGGCCGAGTATTTATTTCTCCAAGAAGACTGTAATCTCTGTTTTGCTTTTTCATTTTTGATACTTTACTATCAGGATCATTTATATTACCAAATACAATAGCATCAGTGGGGCAGGTCTGTTGACATGCAGCCACCACATCGCCATCAACAAGGGTTCGATTTTCATTCTTTGTGGTAATCTTTGCCTGATTTATACGTTGTAGACAGAATGTACATTTTTCCATCACACCTCTGAAACGAACAGTCACATTTGGATTCTGCGACATTTGTACAATTTCGGGCAGTTCACTAGTAAAATTATAGAAATTGTACCGACGTACTTTATATGGGCAGTTATTAGCGCAATATCGGGTTCCAACACAACGGTTATAAACCATGGCATTTAACCCTTCATCATCATGTACCGTAGCTGTCACCGGACAAACCTGTTCACAGGGGGCCATTTCACAATGTTGACAGGCTACAGGCTGAAATACCATTTCAGGGTTTTCCACATCCCCTGAGAAATATCTATCTAAACGAATCCAGGACATCTCACGGCCTTTTTCTACCTGGTCTTTACCAACAACTGGAATATTATTTTCACTTTGGCAGGCAATCGAGCAGGCATTACAACCTGTACATACATTGAGGTCAATGGACATTCCCCATTGATAACCATCCGTATATTCTTTTTCTTTCCATAAAGAGGATAATTCAGGCTGTTCAACCACATCATTGACAAAGTCAGGATTAGACCTATATTCGTCCAATGTGCCTTCACGGACAATCATGGGCAATCTTTTCTGAATTTGGTCTGCAACCAGTTTTTCACTTCCCATTCCATGATGATCCTGTGTGCAAGCAATGACATATGAACGACCGGTGCCAGTGACGGAAACATCTGAGGAAAGATAAGAATCAGACCTTTTTAATCGGCTCACATTGACACCGACGTTATTTGATATTCTCCCGCCTGATGTTCTTCCGTATCCCAAAGACATTGTAATAGAATTATGGGCATGACCGGGCATAATCCAGATAGGTACAATTACTTTTTGTCCATTTATTGAAAATTCAGCGAGTTCTTTATTTTTCAAGCCAAGTTTGTTAGCAGTTTTTTTGCTTATGGATGCCACATTATCCCAGGATACTTTTGTAACAGGATCAGGATTTTCCATCAGCCAGCCATTATTGGCAAATCTTCCGTCATATGTTGCAGAGGATTTGGCAAAAACAACTTCAATGCCTTTAGTCTTTCCAGGTTTATAATTACTTAATCCGGCTGCAAGCGATCTTTTATTTATAGAGGTTTCCACTGGGTGTGAATCTGAACCGGCAAGATAACCATCATGAAGAACCTGTTGCCATTGTTTCTCAAAACCTTGTGAGACCAGAAGTGACTTCCAAGTTTCACTTACAAGATCGTAATCAGAGGTAAATTCTGCCGTCATCAGTGTATTAAAAAACTCAGCCTGAGATTTACCTTTAAATAACGGTGCAATCATTGGTTGTATCACACTGAGAGTATTGTCAAAAGATCTTACGTCTCCCCATGTTTCCAGGTAGTGAGTACCTGGTAAATGCCAATTGCATAGGATAGAAGTTTCACTTTCTGAGAAACCATAATGAATGACATTTTTGGCTATTTCCATTGCACTAGTAAAATCTGTGTCTACTGAATTTGAATAGACAGGATTTATATTTGAAAGGATCAACGTATTGATTTTACCATTTTCAAGATTATTAACAAGGGATTTGAATTCACTGTGGCGGGGATACAGCCTGTCATTCGGCTGGTGATAATAAATAGTTCGTCCGTTATTTTTAAGACCATCATTAATGGCATAAACCATGGCATGAACTTCGGCAGACTGTCGATATCCGGCAATTACCAGGCTTATACCTTTAGTGGCAACAAGATCCTTTGCAAGAATTCGAATCCATTTTGTATCTATATCTGAAACATCTATCTGATCAATTGTATCCGGTGTGTTGATACTTAATCCCGATTTTTTTAATTCGGTAATCAGGGCTGCTGTAAAAGCGCTAATTCGACTTTGGGGGAGAATCAAACGATGGTCGGCCATACCGCCAGTTACAGAAAAACTGTTTTCAACACAGTATAATCTGTTCATGGAATCATTTTCGGTGGTAACTCTCCGTCCATCGGCAAATCTCCGTGAGTTAACTATATCATTTGATTCCAAATACAAAAAGTCCGAATCGATGGAAAGAATTACTTCTGCTTTATCAAAATGATTGATCGGCTGATATACCTGCCCAGTGGCAATTTCTAACCCTCGATAAATATTTTCATCTGATACCGGTTCGTATGCAGCCCATGTTGCTTTTGGAAATTTCTCAAGAAAGGAATTTCTAAGTCTATTAAGAGTGGGTGAGGCAAATGACTCACTGAGTACTGCTAGGCCCTCCCCGCCGTTTTCAAGAAATTGTTCATATTCTGGTTTCCAAAAAGTCTGAAATGCTTTCCAGGATACTTCTCTGCCTATATTTTTGGGAGATTGTGAGCGATCTGGGTCATATAAATTTAGGACAGAGGACTGGACAAATGAATTTGCCTTGCCCATGGAAGAGCTATGCCCTTTATTTCCTTCAATTTTTGTCGGGCGGCCCTCGTGGGTTTCGACGACAATACCATAAGAATTCAAACCAAATGGCATTGCTGATGCATAATATTTTGGAACGCCTGGTATGATCTCTTCGGGTGCTTTAATATAGGGAAGTATTTTTTCAATGGGTCGTCGGCATGCAGTGAGACCTGCCAGTGCTAATGAAGCACCCATCAACCCAAGGAATTTCTTACGGGACACCTGCGAGGGCATGTCTACAGTTCCTTCAGGAAACTCGTTTTCGACGAAGGACTGAAACTTATCCGTATCGGATAATTCATCCAGGCTTCGCCAGTAATCTTTGCCATTTGATTTTGCGGGGATAGTTAGTTTATCCGCAGACGTATTCATTTTGGAGTTTTCCCCGTTAGAATTATCCGATATTTCTGCATCCATGAAACTATCATTTTTATCTATTCTCATCGGTGACATCCTGTACAATCTGTTGGCGGATTAATATGACGTTCCTTTTTAATTATTTCAGCAAGCTGTAATTGATTTTCCGGTGCTAACCAATCCATCTGAGTAACTTTGTCAAGAGGTCTGAGATGGGCATCAGGGTTTCTGTGACAATCCAGGCACCAACCCATGCTCAAGGGCTCAACCAGCATAACTTCCTCCATCTGGTCTACTCTTCCATGACAACTTGTACATCCAACTCCTCGGGTAACATGAGCACTGTGATCAAAAAATGCATAATCTGGTACTTTGTGGATTCTAATCCACTCGATCGCAGTACCATTAATCCAGCTGTCTTGAACCGGTTCAAGAAGTTTACTATCGGGTTTTATTAGTATATGACAATTCATACATGTCTGTGTCGGCGGTATGCTCGCTATTGGAGATAGCTCAACACCAACATGACAATAGCGACAATCTATGCCAAGATCGCCGGCGTGTAATTTATGGCTGTATTGTACAGGTTGTTCAGGTCGGTACCCCACATCGGTAAATTTTGGTGATCCAAAATAAGTAAATCCAAATACGGCTCCAACCAGCGCAACCACTCCTGCTGCACCTGCTATTAGAGGTAGCAGATTCCATTGTTTGGTGAAAATCTGTGCCGTGGTTATACTCCTTTGTTATGGTAAACAGTTAAAATGTTTTTGATGATATATGAAATTGGCTATATATCGATTCAAATAAATCTAATTAATTTAATGTGATTTATTGTTTACCACAAAGGCATAAATAGCATGAAATATTGAATCTTTTTATGTGGGAATTTATGTCATAAGATATAGAGGAGTTTATATAAAACTTTATGAGTTAATTGGATAAATATAGCAAATTATATTTATTGCTTTTTGAATTACCAACCAAACCGGCCCTATGTATGTTTATTCAATATATTAAAAGGAGAGCTATCATGTCTGTAAAATATATCTCTGTTATCTTACTATGTACAATTATTGGTTGTAAGCCGGTTATTATGAATATTGACCCACATTTAAAATCAACATCTCAACCAATGAAGGTCATCGGTACCCAGGGATGGCAATTAAAGAAGGTTATTAAGTTTGGTGAATTTGAAACCAGCATCATAAAAGGAGGGTGGCAAACAGGTTCGTCATTTCATTTTTTGGCAGATTTTGAAAAATCCCAGCAAAAATACAGTTATATTCAATACGATGGAAATGGAAATTCGACACAGGTATTTTGTGTTGGCAAGATGAAGCGTACAAAAGTTCATGTTTTGAATAGCAAAATATCCATTCCCATCGATGTAACAGATTTATTTACCACAAAAATCATTATTGATTCCGACAGCAATGTCATTGATTTGGTTTTATACAATCCAAATGAAATGATGTTTGAGGATAGTTCTGAGGGGTATTTAACTGGCCCTATGATGAACTATCGTATTTTACCAAACCGTGAATTGGAAACGGGATCCTTCGGCCCAAAAATTATCGGCTATGAATTTCATGATGATGGTCAAATCGTCGCCGCAGTTCAATTACTAAATGGGGGAATTGTGTGGTTGAACGATTCTTTAAATGGCCGTGATAAACTTGTTCTTGCTTCTGCATGTACGGCGATTTTGCTGAGAGATGAACTGGGTGAAAATGAAATTAATCTATAGAAGAATCCAAAATCAAATTTATAAGATTTATTACATCCAGAATATTAAGCTCTGAATCTTGGTTGATATCTGCCAACATTAGCTGTTCATCAGAAAACTCTTGATCTCCTAGAATAAAATTCATGAGAAAAATGATATCCAGTATATCAATCTGGGCATCCTGATTTATATCGCCGGAAGAGGGAATATTCTGAATGGTTCGGGAAAGAAATATCTGAAAATTTCCGTTTTCCATCTCAGACCAAACACAAAATAATTCTCCTTGATAAATATCAATATGTGGACTTTGAGCAAAAGTATTGAATTCAGAAGCATTGTCATTTACCTGCTGCCTGTTGAATATTCCCTGTTCATATGTTTTGCCAAAACCATAATAGATATTCTGATTCGACTGAGTCATTTCTACCCAGACCGAGTGGAGATATTCTCCATCAAAAACTATAGCTGGTGATCCCTGCCATTGGCTGATTTGGACTGGATCTACTTGAGATGGCATTTCAAACCATGAGTTTTCCTGCACTCCAAAAAGAAGATAGGCTTGCTCTGGATCGAAAATTGAAAATGCACTAGCTATTCTATTGTAATTCAATTCTATAACTGGTCTTGACGGTGGGCATACCTCCGTGCCCCATTCGGACCAGTACATGGGCCCAGTCCAGTATACCTCCGTTGATCCATGAAATATTTTTGAGACAAACGGATCACTCTCATTATAAATAAAATTTCTAAAGGCAATAAAAATATCACCATTATCTGTAAACTCCATATCAGGGGCACCGGTTGGACAAGGTGTACCATATCCTCCCGTTAAATCCATTTCAATATCAGGGTTGAATGACGAACTGTTATCATTGGACCAAGCATATCGTGTGCCAGCCATTTCATTAGTTTCAAATACATAATACATAAGGTGATATATACCATCCGGGGCAATTTCGAATTCAGGAAATCGTGCCGACATTTGAGGGTTGCTGACCTCTCTATCTAATTCAAAGGTGAGGCCGCCATCAAAAGATTCCGAAATGAAAATTGCATTACTTGAGAACCGTGTATCTGTCCACATTATTATGATTTTTTCATTATTTGATTTGAGAACAGGTTGGTCTTCTAAATCATTCAATACAGATCCTTCTACAGAGTTTATCATAATAGGATCGGAAAATGTTTCACCAAAGTCATCCGAATGTGAATAATAAATATTTGCCAAGTTTTCATCTCCCTGGAACCAAACAAGATGCATCCGGCCGTTATCATCAAAATTTATGAGGGGATTTGTTTGATTTATATCAGAATTATCAAAAAGCTGAATATCCGTATTAAAGTATAAATCCGGTTCCATATTTTCATTAATTGATAATTGGCTCATTCCAAGCAGGATACCCGATTCGATGGCAGGATAATGACGACCGAGACTTATGTGGATGATTTCCATATCCTTGTTTAATATGATGTTTTTGGGATATGGCGGTCCAAACCAGTCAACAAAATTTTCATCTACAGAGTCATCAATAATTATAGGATAACCATCCTCACCAAGATTGAACCAGTCAATACAATTCATAGTATCAGTCCACAAAATACCAGCCTGAATATAAACCAAACCCTGATCAGAATACATTTGTGCTAAATCTTCGTTACCTGGAACCTCCAGCTGGCAATTGTATCAGGTGGGGGCAAAAATATCTAACCAGATAACATATTCATCGCCGCCATTAATATTGTGATTATAATTGGAAAGATTTAATATATCGTCACCACCAGCACAAACTGAAAGATCGAGATTTTGATGCTCTGAGGTTATGGTATCTCCCAATTCATATTCCTGTGATATAGAAAATCCTGACAATATTGTCAAAAACACAAAAATGCGTCTTATTATGAGATATGCTGATTTCTTTTTCACATTTCTGCCTAAATAATTGGTATTTGGTAAATAATAAACATAAACCCGTTATGAGTCTGGCCGATAAACTTAGTTATATTTTTCGCTTATATTAATGTCAGGAAAGTGACAATATATATTTTAATTGCATCTTAAATAAGCGATTGCGACCTGTGCCTTATAAGGATTGGTCAGTAAGGGTGGATGGTTTCCAACGACTAAAGAAAAATTGAGATGGATTTTCAATCTCAGACTGGCTCAAGAACATTCCTTTCAATAATCCGCTTTACATCGTATAGTGTGTTTTCAATTTCTTCAAGTTCAAGCAATGCATCGATTTTCAAATCCTGAAAAGCCTGTTCTGCATTTGAAAATAATTCGTGATAGTATTTAATCCCATCCAATAGATTCTCTCTGAATTTTTGAAAGTACCTTACCTGTTTTTCAGAAATAATTCCATGCAGTTCATTGATATTGTCAACTAAATAGTTAACGTATAATGTGAGTTCCTTTATAAACATATGCGGTCTATCGGTTCGATCAATTATATTGATTTTTCCATATATATGGTCCACCATCTTTTTCAGAGATGTTATTTTTGAGAAATATGCCATATTGGGGCCTGGACAAATTGACACCGCATCACCATCTGCTTTCAAATCCATTTTATTAACATGTTGAACAGAAGTCCCAAGTCCAAGGCATAAACATGCCTTGTTGGTGATTTTTTTAAACATCTGGTTAAATTCATTCATAGAGAGATTTTGTGTTTTTAATTCTACAATCTTAAAATTTTGATATTTTCTCGAAGCAGTACAAATGGGTAATTCGGTGAATTCAGTATTGGATTTAAGATATTTCTTGGGGCATGAGCTTCCGGGATTGCCTTTTTCTACCAGTGTTTCCTTTTCAATATCCTTTGTATTTCCACGTATAGTATTAAAAGGAACTCCCAGCGGTGAAATTTTACTAAGGTATAAATCATCCTCACGGGCATTTAACAGTAATTCCTCAGTAGTTTTATCCACATTAACTGCCTCAGGGACTAATAAAAAGGGAGTTGCCCATCCCACTGAATCAAGACCATAATTTTCCATAAGAAACTCATGTTCATCAGAGGTTCCAACTCCACCTTGAGCTGTAATCATCATGGATGGGACGTCTTCAGGGAGAGAGCGGTCTTTTTTTGTTAAGGCCGTTGTGAATATTTCATAAAGAGTGTTTTGCAGGATCGCACGATTTTCTTTAAATTCTTGAAGTATGGGACCCATTAGGTATCCATCAGAAGCAAATGCATGTCCACCACAGTTCAATCCTGATTCTAACCTGAATTCTGAAACCCATAGTCCTTTTTTTGCCAGAAATTTTCCCTGTATCAACGCTGACCGATAGTCACTTACTTTGATGACAATTTTCTTTTTGATATATCCTGTTTCATCTGGATAAAAATCTTCAAAATGCTCCATATAGCCATACAATCTTGGGTTCATTCCCGCTGAGAATATGATTGATGAATCAAGATCGCTCATAGCAAATCCTCTTAAGGCGGCATGGGCATCGTTATGTTCAATTGTGAGTTTTTCTTTTTTCTTATTATAGTTGGTTTTATCAACTTTCGTCATAATGTTAACATCTATTCCACCTGGACGTAGATTTTCCTCTATCCAGGATTGCAGTTTGTCACCATAACTATATTTATTTTTAATTCGTTGAAATTCTTTTTGCAGTGTTGAGTAATCTGGGAGCATGTCGAAATATTTGCTAATTTCCGGGTTTTTTCCAGCATGACTGTTTTTTAATTCAGAAAATTTTTTCCTCACCAAATCATTAACAAGGTTGAGGTATGCTGTAATTCTTTTGGCGCGGAAATCTTCAATTTTTGTGGAGATCTCCTTAAAAGGAATATCCATTTTTTCGCTGTAGTATTTTCTCATTTTCTCAACAAGCACATCATCGATAATTGAAATTACTGATGAGATACCAAGATGGGCCACTTTTAAAGGTGTATCAATTGTAAAACCTGTTCCCATTACGGGGATATGAAAGGTGTGTCCTTTCGATTTTTTCATTTATTCCTCATAATTGATTGTGATGAATGGATGTCATTAAAGCATGTAATTGCAAAGCAAGTAATTTAACAGTGTTTATATATACGAAACTTCTCAAACTGCTGAGACGATTTATACTTCATTTTTGTGATCGCCTTTTTACAGCCAACACCTGTACTACTGCACCGGTACCGCAATGCAAGCGTCCTTCTTTTATTTTTCTTTTTAATTCAACACCATGAATTATATCTAATCCATTCAGATCACATTTTAATTGCTGCAGCGACATCATTAGGGCTGCTACGCGAGGACCGCCAGTATTATAATTCAATTGATCCTTTGTGTATGCCTCTAAAAGGAAGATTCCATTCTGACCTAATGCTGCCACGCTATTTTTAAGAATTTTAGATCTCAAGTCTGGTGGGAGGTGACAGAAAATAGATATGATACCGTCCCATTTTTGACATCCAATTGTGAAATTTGCCAAGTCTTCACAAATTGTTGTAAGTGATACACCGTTTTCCAAAGCAAGTTTTTGTGTTTTTTCTAATGCAACAATAGAGGAATCTACGGCGGTAACATTAAATCCACATTTTGCAAGATATACGGCATTTCGTCCTTCACCTTCACCTAGAGACAATATATTTTTCCCTGAAAAACTGTTGCTATTTTCCGATAGAAAAACATTAGGATCTTTTCCGTATACATATTCATCCGTATCAAAACGGATATCCCATTTATTCATTATTTTTTATCTTCATTAAAGTTAATAGAGTGGTCTCATTGCTTATTCAATTTGAAAGCAACTGAGTAGGGTCTGGTCTGGCAGTTATTCAATTTTTCAGGATCTATCATTGTTCCTTTGTTTGTAAGGGTCAATCTGGGTTCATCAAAATCTGTTATTTCAAATCCAGCAGATTTAAAAATCTTCCAATAGTCAGATAATGGCCTATGGAACCAGATAAAGTCGTTTTTAAAGTGTGCCCACGGGGGGTCAGTGCATCTTTTGTTTTCAAAATAAGAAAAATCCCACTGGTATGAGATTCGGTTCCTATTGCCAATTTTGGTTGATTTTCCCTGTGGAAAAGCCGGGTGTGAAAATATCAGAACCGCAGCAGCTTTCTCTTTGAGTACTCTGTAAAATGAAGATATGGCTCCTTTTAGATCAGGTAAGTCCATTAGAACATAATTGCAAACAATCAGGTCGAATTGATTATCCTTAATGGATTTTAAATTGGAGCATGAATCTACTAAAAAAGAAATATCATGACCGGAAGATTTTGAATTTTCCAAGGCAATTTGAATCATTTTGGGGGAAAAGTCCACACCGGTAACGTTGGCACCTTTATCTGCTAATTTCAGAGATAAATAGCCTGTTCCACAACCAGCATCTAATACCGTCAACCCATTTATATCGCCAGCAAATTTCCATAATACTGGATCTGAATTCAGTCTTCGATTTACATCTCCATCTAATCCAACTTGGATATGCCAATCAGATGCTGTTAAGTCCCAGAATTCTCGAGTATCATCATGGTTTTCAATTTTCATTTAATTGATGACAGACTATTTTATTCCGCCCTGTATCTTTGGCTTCATATAATGAATCATCCGCTTTGTCGACTAATAGTTTGGCAGAAGCAATATCTTCATCAATGCCTGCAACTCCCCCGCTAATAGATACTTCAAAGCTATTCTTGTCATTTTTCTCATCGGCGGGAATCATTTTTAGTTTTGTTACCGCCTCTCCTAATCTTTCAGCAAGACGTAGAATTGCCGCGATTGGAGTGTGAGGAGTGATAACAAGGATTTCCTTTCCTTCAAATCGTGCCACTACATCTGTATCCCGAATCATTTTTGAGATTAATAAACCAACCTGTTTTAATACCTCATTTCCAGTCTTTTGCCCATAAGTATCATTGACAACTTTGAAATGATCAATATCAACAAGCATAATCGACAAATTGTGACCGTATCTTTTAGCTCTTTCAACTTCTTCAATAAGACGTTTATTTGAATATTTGAAGTTATGAATACCAATGAGATCATCCATGATATTTTCATTCTCAAGTTTTGAGATTCGTTTGGCATCTATTGTGGTTTGAAGTGAAAGGCTTGTTATCTGGTAGAGGAAAATTGATGCAAATAAGAATAGAATGGGTACGACAATGTCTGGGTTTTGATTAAAATCGGTCCAATATGAAAATAGAAAAACGTTGTATCCGGTTATAAATAGGAGTATCAGCGCTCCCAAAATATCCCATTTGTATCTCAGCTTTGCATTAGGTAAATGAGTAATCAAGCGTCGGATTGGAATAAGCGATAATGCCATGATCACCCCACTGGCAAGGATGGTAATATTATATATTAGATTCACTTTCTATCTTTTCTTTTTTACCTTTATTGTGGTTTTACAGATCACTTAAATTAACTTTTATTAGGATACTTACTAGCATATCATAAATTCATATTCTATATCAAATTAGATTGTCTGGATTATCCAAAAAATAAAAAATTTAACAACAAAAATGAAATACTCGAATTCGAGATGACTGCAAATATTGATCTGTAGGTAACAGTTAAGTTGGTAGGCGGTGAAGTTGTATTAAAATTTAATCAGTTTGAGAAATTTGTTAAGCGTTTTTCAATAGTAGCTAATTTCTTATTGGCATTTATTTCTACAAATGCAGTTTTTGCGTTCCGATAATTTTCTTTTGCTCTATCAAAATTTCCTCGTTTAAAGTCATGTTCACCCATTTCAAACAGGGTTTCACCTAAACTTAGAGGGAAGTGATATTGTTTATTTATTTTTAGGCTTGTATTAAAGAAGGATTCTGCCAGATTATCCTGATCCATATCGCTATTTATCATTCCAAGTATTTTATAAATATCACCACAGCTGACTTTATCTCCAATGTCATGGAACAGATGGAATGCTGTTGCTGCAAGATCAGCACTTGAATGATAATCCTTCATTCGATATGATATTTCTGCTTTCTCTAAATAGGATAATGCTAACAATGGGATATCATTTAACTCCTTCGATATATCTATACTGAGCTTTAGGTTGGCATTGGCTTCATCATATTCACAGCTGAATTTATTCACTGTGGACAGATTATGATGGACTCGGGCAAGCATATCTAAATCATTATCTTCTCTGAGATCAGGTAAGAGACTCTCAAAGTTTTCTCTGGCCTCTTCATAATTACCCATCATGATTGATACATTGGATAAATTTAATATGGCATTCTGGAATTCAGATTTTATATTATTCCGTCTGGCGATTGTCTTGGCTTCCCTGAAATCTGTAATTGCATCAATATACTGAGCTCCGCTTTCCATCTTTAATATGCCCATTGAATTTATTACTGAGGCCATACCCTGCGCTGACCCCAGCTCTTTATATATCGCTAATGATTTCTTATATTCTGTATGCGCTGATTCATATTCATTCTTTGAAAGGAAGATATCCCCGTATACAGCATGGGAATCGGCATTAGTTTTCTCATCTACGAACGATCTATACAATGAGAATAAAGACTTCAGTACTCCTTCGGCCTTATTTATTCTACCAAACTGAATAGATATATTGACTATCTCAAACAGGAAAACAGCATAGTCTGATCCATTCAAGTAGTTGGCAGCATGGGTGATAATATTCTCAAAATCAATATCTCTAAATAATGCTGTCTTTGATTCCTCAGTAGATACATCCTGAGGGTCAAGCCAAACATCCTTTAGGAATTTCTCGCGCTCATCCTTGATTTTTGAATAACTGTCTTCAAAACTACTGCCACAAGATGCGGAAGCTGTATCAAAAACTTTTACTAAAAATGCCTGGTTGAGGTTTGTTTTCATTGATATTAATTTTATTGTGATCTCATTGCTGACTATTTATCTTTTTCTGATAATTAGTTTTCCTCAAGGGTTATTACTCTTTTACCCCAGGCAAATCGAGTAAAATGATCAATTTGGAATGAGAGGGTTTCATCTTCGAGATTTACTTCAAGGGCATTCACTTCAAACCATGTCTCACCATCATCCTGACTATAAAATGCCTCGAACTCTTCATCATCGGCAAGCTCAAGATACGACCAGGAAAGTGTAACTACAACATCTGAGAGAAACTCCATGCTTGGTAAAAAGTCGACTTCGGCTCCATCTTGATTATTGTTCTCGACAACAATAACCTCAACGGTGACTACCGTGTTTTCACCAAGTGCATCTCCAGGTATTTCAACAAAATTGTCAAAGGTTTGTGATCCACCAACTTGTCCCCCATTATGGGAAACAATCATACGGGAATGACTGCCACGGGCGAGTTGATTCATTTGAGACTTGGCTTCGGCATTCCAGGCTATTCTCTGAAATTGATCATTGGGTATGCCAACAGATTGTGAAATTGAATTAATTTCATCCTGGGGTTCCATGATACCATTATTATCACAGGAATATGCTGAAAATAGTATCAACGATCCCATTATGACTATTTGTATTAGTTGGTTGCGTTTTGTAATCTTCATTTTATCTTCCTTTATTATCAAAATTATTTGACTGAATTCATTATTCTAGGGCAATATTTGTGCCGTAGAGGCTACACATATGATATATGATAAAATACAGTATATTTAATACATAATAGATATCGATGATCCCTTGGCGAATATCGGATATACTATTGATATTGCGTTACATACTATGTACCTTATAATAATTGAATGAGATTTAACCCAAATATAACCAGTCGGGGCATATAACTCTAGGCGGGGGATAATACCCGGGTGGATTGGCGCAAGTCGAAAAATATTACCATTTTACATATGTTATTTATCCAATTTGTATTTTTTTATTTTATATCTAATTTTGTCTCGGGAGATGCCGAGTAGTTTCGCGGCTTTGGTTTTATTTTGCATGCAATGTTGGAGGGCATTTTTTATTAAATTTCGTTCAACTTCAGCCAAAGAAATTCCAGTTGCAGGTATTTTAAATTCCTGAAGATTCTTAATCTCGGAGTCAGTGCTTGGTAGGCCTATACTTGATTTGGGGAGGGCCAGGGCGTGGGCAGAAAGGCCAGATCGTTTTTCAAATATCACCGCCCGTTCAATTATATTACGTAATTCTCTTATGTTGCCAGGCCAGTCATACTCTAACAAAACTTTTTGGGCTGACTCATCAATTGAAATTATATTTCTCCTGAGTTCTCTGTTGAATAATTTCAAATAATAATCAGCTATCAATATCACATCTTTTCCACGATTTTTTAAAGGTGGTATGGTGATTGAAACCACATTCAATCTAAAAATAAGATCTTTTCTGAACTTATTATTTAAAATATACTCTTCAAGATTTTTAGACGTTGCACTGATAAATCGGACATCAATAGAAATTTCCTTTTGGCCACCAAGTCTATAAAACTTTTTTTCTTCAATTACTTTTAATAATTTTGATTGCAGGCTTAAACTCATGTCACCGATTTCATCAAGAAAAAATGTTCCATGGTCAGCAATTTCCAACAGACCCTTTTTTCTTGCATTTGCGCCGGTAAAGGCCCCCTGTTCATACCCAAACAATTCAGATTCCAAAAGACTTTCTTGCATTGCAGAGCAATTTATTTCAACAAAGGGGTATTGCTCCCTCTTGCTTTTATTGTGAATCATCCTGGCAGCCAAACCCTTTCCTGTCCCAGTCTCGCCTCTAATTAGTACCGATGTTTTAGAAGATTTCGATACTATATCGATAAGAGATAGAACGTTTTTAATTTCTTCACTCTCACCAATAATTGTGTCAAACTTTTTTCTATTTTCATTCTGAAGAAATAATATTTTCTCATCTTTTAGTTTTGAATCAAGTGCTCGTTGAATCGTGTAATTAATTTCAGCAAGCTCTGCTGGTTTTAATATAAAATCCCAGGCACCTTGTTTTATAGCCTCTACAGATGCACTGATATCACCATGACCGGTAATGATGATGATGATGATTTCAGGATTATCATGCTTTAAGGACTTGAGTATTTCCATCCCGGACATGCCTGGTAGTTTTAGATCTAAAAGGATCAAGTCCGGTGGATTTTCCTTAATAATCGGCAGTGCTTCTTCTCCAGAGCTAAAAGTATTTACATGGTAATTTTCGCCGGTTAGAAAGTCGAGAAGATATTCCCTAATTAAAGGCTCATCGTCTATTATTGCTATCGTTGGCATATCTTTGTTATCATGAAGTATTTAGGAGTTTAATCATAAAAATAGTATTTGGTGCTGGTAAATTAGTGTTATAATTACGTCAAATAATATTATTAAATAGAGCAATTTAAAATAATTTTATTAACATAAACACTGCTATATGATAGATATAAATAATATTAATATTCAAAACCATCTGACTGATGCCATACTGCTTATTAAACCAAATTTTGCTATTATTGATTCCAACACTTCTGCCAGAGCAATTTTTAATAAAGGATACGATATTGATGGTAAATCCTGTTACGAATTACTCCGAAAACAAACCGAGCCATGCTCCGATTGCCCACTTAATAAATCCATAAAGAATGGGATAGTTTGCTCTGCTGAATATTTTGATATGCGATATTCTGAATATTTTGAAGAGCGGACTCATCCACTTATTGATGATCTTGAAAATTTTCAAGGATTTCTTCTTGTTATTAGAAATATTTCCTCAATCAGACAAAATGGAAAATCAGAATTCCAAAAGAAGAGATTTGATATATTTGAGGATATTGGATCCGGATTATCCCATGATTTTAATAATGTTTTTTCAGGTATTTTAAATCAGCTGGAACTCATCAAGATAGACGATCCTGACCAGGGAATTCTCATGAGAATAGATTTTATTGAAGCTGCCGTAAAGGATGGATTAACTACCGTTCATAATATGGAAAACTTTACGAAATCTGTCAAGAATACAAAGTTTTCAAAATTGGAAATGAAATCAATTATTTTAGACACAATATCAATCATTAATACAAAACTATCAAAAATAAGGTTCAACCAAGGGATAATAATAGATCCAATTTTAAAATTGGAAGAGAAGTTGTGGATATATGGAGATAAAGATGATATCCAAAATGCCGTAAACAATATTTTGTATAATTCAATTGATGCAATGCCTGAGGGCGGTATTCTAAACATTAGCGCATATCCTGAGGATGACAATATCATTTTGAAAATATCTGATACTGGCATTGGTATGAAAGATGAAGTTAAAGAAAAGATTTTTGATCCGTTTTTTACTACCAAGGGAATGAAATATTCAGGACACGGCATGGGTCAGATCTATGGATCAATGCTGAGACATGGCGGATCGGTAGAGGTTGACAGTGTTTATGGAAGGGGCACCGGAGTAAAATTAATTTTCCCGGGATACGAACCTCATGAGGATGAAATAAAACCTGACATTGTATACACTCATAAACAGGCTGCGAGGATTTTAGTTATTGACGATGAAGAATACATTCTCAACGGTGTTGAAGGAATTTTATCCAACCAAGGTCACAAAATTGATACTTACCAATCTGCTTTGATGGCATTGAAAATCTATCAGCCAGGAAAATATGATGTGGTCATTATTGATATGGGAATGCCTGAAATGTCTGGAAAAGAGCTTGCAAAAAAGATCCGTGCCATGGATTCGATTGTTCCAATAATTATATTTTCCGGCTGGGCAATATATTTGGATGATGATCCAGATTTAAAAGGGATAATAGATATAAAACTTACTAAACCTTTTACCCTGGATGAACTTTCAGCATCTATTTCACAAGCGTTAAGTTTAAAGAAGAGTCGTTGAGTTAGTGTCGCTATTATGGGGCTTCTGCAATAAAAATAGCTCGCAATGGCGCCGGATATCCCTCAATGGTGTGCTGGTAATCTTCAGACAAAAAATCTTTTAATGACTCAAAAGTCATCCAACCTGTATTTCTTTGCTCGTCAATTGTTGTTTTTGAAACGTTTAATAGATTAATGTTTTTGTAACCACATCGCTTTAACCATAATTCAAGTTGCAAACATGATGGAATGAACCAAACATTTCTCATTTTAGCATATCTAGTCTCCGGCATCAATACATCCGTTACCGAGCCATCAATTACCAATGTTTCGATGATTGCCTGTCCGCCGGTTTTTAGTGTTGATTTTATTTGTAGCAGATGTTCAATAGGTGATTTAGAATGATACAGCACACCCATTGAAAATGTCGTATCAAAAACTTCAAACTCAAAATTAAGATCGTTTAGAGTAATGGGAAGAATATGAACTGGTGTTTCTCCCAAATACTTTTGTAATGATCTATATTGTGCAAAATATAGAATATTGGGATCTACACCAATGGTTAGTTTCGCACCATCGCCAACCGATCTCAGACAATGATAACCATTTCCACAGCCTACATCCAAAACCACCTTGTCTTTTAGTGGCAATATGAAGTTTTTAAGCCTGTTCCACTTGTAATCTGAGCGCCATTCAGTGTTGATAAGTATGTTGAATACTTTGAATGGGCCTTTGCGCCATGGACTGAGTTTTCTTAATGAAGATTCAAGGAATACTCTTGACTCATTATCGACATCACCTATACTGCCAATGGTTATCACATCATTGTCTAATTGTATTTGAGTATGATTAATATCCGGAAGGGTTTTTATAACAGATGACCATTGATCCCAATCCCCATGATTAAGGTTTGAAAATCGTGATTTTACTGAATCTACAATTCTATCGGAGAACTGATGAATTTCAGTTTTCTCAACAGACTGCGTAAATAGTTTAATATCTATCACTTAATTGCAATCATTGAAACAAAGTTAAAATGCTGGTACCAAATATGATATTTGCTAAATCCTGAGGTTTTAAATCTAAAAAAATGATCTGCTATGGTTTCAGGGATGAGAATATTTTCCAAAGCCGACCTTTTCTGACTTATTTCAAGATCACTGTAACCATTGTACTTCTTAAACATGAGATGATATTCCTTTTGACAGTCATCCAATTCATCGTCAAAAGTGATTTTTTCTGATATAATCAACGCCCCCCCGGGATTTAATCCTTCGTATATATTGTTAATAAGATCATTTCTGTTTTCTTTTGGTATAAACTGAAGGGTGAAATTCAAAATAACAAAGGAGGCATTAAATACTTGTATATTACAAACATCATCCCTTATTACTTCTAGGTTGTTTGACGAATATTTATCCTGAAACAAATCCTTCAGCTCATCAACCATTGCCTGGGAATTATCAACTGCCAGGATTTTATAATCATCCTTTATTGACGATGTGAGGATGGCCGAAGTAACTGCACCCATCGAACACCCAAGATCATATACATTGCTTGACGGAGTAATAAATTTTTTAGCAAGAATCGTGATTGATTTTAAAATGTCAGAATACCCGGGAACGGATCTTTCGATCATATCCGGAAACACTCTCACCACTTTTTCATCAAATGAAAAATCTTCAACTTTATGCAGCCTGTTTTGATAAATATTGTCTTTATTTCTCATTTAATCCGTAATACTCATCTTCCAATATAGTCATTACAATATTTGACCAGTATTCATTTTTTATTTTTCTAACGTCTTTCAATTCTCCTTCAATTTTAAACCCTGCTCTTTGATAACATTTGATGGCGGATTCGTTAAATGAAAAGACATTCAGTGTCAATCGATGTAATTTTAAATATCTAAATGAATATTTCATCAGCTCAAGAATCAGCTGTAAGCCCAGCCCTTTACCCCTAAATTGTCCAGGACCAATTAAAATTCTCGCCAATGTAGCAGAATTATTCTTACGGTCGTAATTCATAATCTCACCATGACCGATAATCTCTTTTTTCTGCGTACATGCCTTGAACATATAATTACTGGGATTTATTTTTGAAGCATTCAATAATGATTGCTCTAATTGAGATTTGGTCAATGGGTATGAATATTCAGGGCCGGACCATATCATCAGAAATTCTTCTGTTTGTACCCACTCAATTAGGCGATCTATATCGTCTTTCTCAAATGGTTTTAGATGGATTTTAGGTGGATATGTTTCAAATCTTGTCATTGACAAAAATGTGTCATAGAGATCTCTTAGGATAACTTAATTATATATATAGTTAGGAGGGCTCCAGGAGCTTTGAAAGCACCATATCAAGATCTTTCTCTGATAAAGATGCACTCTCTCCTGAAGGGAAAATCAAACTATGAAAAATACCTCCAATGGCTCTCATAAGGATTTCTGGCTCAATTTTGACAAATTCACCTGCAGCTACACCATCTTCAAGGATTCCCATTATTGTTGAATATAATCGATTCTGATATGATTTCCATGAATCAAAATTTTCTGAATTCATAGGTATTGCTTTTGGCGCGGCAAATAAAAACTCGTATAATGTCTGGTTCGATTTAACGATTTCAGCTATAGTCATTAAAAGAGTTAAGAATTTTTTCTTTGGTTTTTGTTCATTGACGACGATGTCTTCAATGCTCTCCCATAAATTTTGCCAACCATTTTCCATAATCGCTTGAAAAACATCTTCCTTTGAGGGGAAATAATAATATAACGACGCTTTGCCAAAATCTGATTCTTTGGCTATTTCATTCATAGTGACACCATCAATACCGAGTCTTTTAAAAACTCTCAGCGCTCCGTCAATAATTCTATCACGCCGTGCATTTCTTTCTTCGAGTTGTCTGTTGCTAACCATATTTTTGTAAGTTATTGTTTATGGGCTAAAAAGTATTTTAATATTATTACACCAAAGTAGTTTGAGACTACAGTTATCAAACAGTATTTATCAGATTGAATCAGAATCCAAAAATATTTTAAATTCTAATATTGACTTTGTAATTAAATTTCCTAAACACATATACATAAATAATTATATTTCAACATGAATGCATCTTTTAGTATCAACAACAATGTTTTCGGTGGTGACGCCAATAAATATTGTATGAATATTTTTTATAAAACTAATTATTGTGCCACTGCCTGAGATCATCCTCTTTACTATATCAGGTTTACTGGTTTTGACAGCTGTATACTTCAAGGATTATTCTAAGATAGTCGTTTCGGTTGTGCTCATAATTTCCCTGTCAATTACCACAAGTTATAATCTTCTTTATCATCCCCATTACCAAATCTGGTTATGCAATATTACGGCATTGTTGGCAATAATTCTATCCATTCGATATTCGCAGTTTCTTTTTGACATCGTATTTTATTTTGCATGGACAGGAGATCTTCTCACTTTTTTTATCTCAAATAACCAAACTGTCCCTTCCATAGAAACACATTCAGTTGTGTGGATTGCCTATTGGTTAAAACATATTTGTCCATTGATATTTACGGTTATAATTATAGCTTCTGGCAAAAGGCTATCATATCATTCCTGTCGAAACGGTCTTCTTGCTATGTTATTTTATACCGTTGTAGTGGCTATTTATAATGTTATCTTTGACCAAAATATTCTCGATTTGATGGAGCCTACTATTGAGCTCGAGAAGTGGTTTGGACCCTGGCCAATTTATATTTTTGTAGATATAATTGTTGTAATTCTATGGTATTTATCGATCCAAAAAATTACAAGTATAATCGGAGTTCGTCAAAAATCGCTGGAATAATATCTGTAATCGTTAATAATTATAAAAATATTTTATTTTACAACTTTTCCACCCTGTTTTATCCAATCCTTTATTCCATACCTAAGATTATATACTTTGTTAAAACCGTTTTCAATTAGCATTTTTGAAGCAACTGTGCTTCGGTTTCCTGACCGACAATATATAAGAAGCGGATCATCCTTATGTGATTCAATTTCCTTTAATCTAAACTGAAGCTCTTGTACGGGAATCAACAATGCTGAGTCAAGATGTCCCTGCTTATATTCCCAGCTTGTTCTAACATCAAGTAATACCGGATTATCATTTTTAAGCAGTTTTACTGCTTCTGCCGTGTTTAATTCCTGGTAGTTGCGATTATTGTAATCAGAAACAGTAATTGTCCCCATGATCTCATCATAAAGCAATGAATAATTTCCTGATTCTTTCATTTTTATCACCTGCGATTGCTCAATCGAGTCTGAAACCTCAAGATCAATGGCTAAATCAGGAATAATTAATTTAGTGGGTTTCTTATTGGTTACAAATTTGACATAATCTCCGCGATTTACAAATAGTTGAATTTCACCTTTTAAGCCATCCAGATTTATAATTCGATAACCGTTAGCAATCTCTCCAGATAATACTATCTTAGAACTATTTGAATCGTTGTCTCGAGAGCAGCTTACTGCTGAAATAATTATTAACAGCAAAATTGTAAATATATGTGAAAGATTTTTCATTGTGATTCCTTTTTGATGTTTTGACCATAAATCATGAATTTCGTTACAATTATAATGAAATAAATTATTATCAGATGACAATTTTGTCAATCATTTTTTACTAATGCGCCCATATGGCATGTCGCACTGTCATGATGTCATCACTTAATATCGTTATTTATGTTTTATGTCAGCTTTTTTAATGAGGAATAGATGTTGCGATGCGGTGGGCGTTATTAGTTAAAGTGTAATTTAAAATTAAAAAAAGGAAAAGAATATGACACTCGTAAAATGGACACCAATCAGAACAAGACCAGCAGCCAGAGTTTTTAATGAATGGGACTCATGGATGGATCAGGTAATGAATACCCGATCAATATTTAATAAAAATCTTGATTCATGGAATCCGGGATTTGCTGTAAATGAATCCGAAAAGGAATACATAATTACAGCTGATTTACCCGGTATGGAAAAAAAGGAAATCGATATCTCTGTACAGGAGAATATCTTGAAAATCTCCGGTGAGAGAAAAAGCGAATTTGAAAATGATTCTGATCAATATAGCGAGATCGGCTTTGGAAAATTCAATCGGACATTCAATTTGCCAGACCATATAAACGAGGAGAGCATTAAAGCTCAGTTTAAGAATGGTGTGCTTACCTTGAATATTCCCAAGATTGAACCTATAAAACCGGAAGTAAAAACAATTACTATCAAGTAAGACTCCTCGTTGTTGTGAAAAAGGGTTGGTACCTATTCAGGTGCCAACCCTTTTTTTTCGTCCAATTGTGCATTTCTTTTAGGTAAAACTTCATAATGTTTTGTTAATTTTTGTAATATGCAGATTGCTCCATTCATATCACTATCTATCGAAATTGGTGAAAATACAAATCACCTGAAACGTTTGTAAAATGATTACTCTCCCTGTTTCCTCTATAAGAAACGCCTTAATTGGAGCACTATCTTCAAATCTCGAACTTAACTACGCTGACAGCGAAATTACCATTGATCATTTGATTCGATGTGAACAATATGGAAAAGCAGATCATGGTTTAACTCGTTTCCCTTACTTAATTTCTTCTGAAAAATTTGGCGCTTACCAGTATCAATCCTCTCCTGAAATGAAAAGAGAGAAGCAGGGGACTATTTTCACTGATGGCACCGGTTATATTGGTTATCCAATAATATCACATATGATTCAACAGGGATGCATTGACGCTAAACAAAACACCTCCTGTTTTCTGTTAACCAAATCTGTTTACCCTAGTGGTGCACTTCTTTATTGGGCTCAAATGGCTATTGAAAACGGCTGTGGAATTATTTTGATGGCCAATAGTCCGGCAAGAATGACTTCCCCGGGGGGTTTAGCTCCCATAACCGGAACGAATCCATTATGCATTGGTCTGCCCACAGATGATCTCCCTTTTATTGCTGATTTTTCTGCCAGTGAAATCACTCATGGCACCTTACTTCAATCACGAAACGAGGGGATTCCTCTTCCACCAAATTCTGCAATTAATGCTGATGGTTCAGCATGTACAGATGGAAATTTGGTGTTTCCCGCTAAAGGGATTGGCGCTATACTTCCATTCGGGAATTCCTATAAATCATTCGCTTTAGGATTAGCAATTGAGCTTCTAGCCTGTATTGGAGGCAATACTCCAGGTAGTTTTGATAAAAACCAGCAGGGAATTTTTGGAATCGTAATGGGTCCTGATTTAATTAATATGTCCCGACCAGCAATTTCTAGTTGGCTTGAATCATTAACATCAAATAATATCCGAATTCCTGGTTTTGAATCTTATCAGCGGTTTAAAAAATTTGAAAAATCAGGTACTGTTGAAATTTCAGAGAAATTGCATCATTTGATCAAACCATATATTTCCTAAATTTGAATTTTAAAAGGAGGATCTCCAATTAAACGGACAACGCAACTTAGAAATATCTTATCATTGCCAGAACCGCTTATTCTTGCCGGGGTTCACGACGGTATATCAGCTCACCTTGCTGAAAGTGCAGGCTTCAAATGTTTGTTTTCAAGTGGTTTTGTATCAGCACCAGTAAAAACATACCAGATGTAGGTTTGATCACCATGACTGAGAATCTAAATAAATGTCGTGAAATCCATTTAGCCTGCTCCCTGCCCATCATCGCCGATGTAGATGATGGTTTTGGTGATTCTGTAATAGTGAAAAGGATGTTGAAAGAATATGAAAATGCTGGAATCGCCGGTATCTGCATGGAGGATAATATCCATCCCAAACGAAATAGCCTCTTTACCGATCTTAAACATCAACTTGTGCCCATTAACCAATTCGTTGAAAAAATTGATATCATAAAAAATTCCCAAATAGATCCGGACTTCATCGTTATTGCCAGAATTGAGGCATTTATCGCAGGGATGGGAATCGATGAAGTTCTAGAACGTGCTAATGCCTATTCAAATGCCGGTGCTGACCTGCTGCTTATCCATTCAAACAAATCTGGTCCAGAGGAGGTTTTTGAATTTACCTCACGATGGGATGGCAATATCCCCCTTGTTGCAGTGCCCTCCACCTATTCAAATACCTCGGCACAGACCTTATATGATAATGGCTACAAAGTAACGGTATTTGCCAATCAGGCCTTCCGTGCCTCTCTCAATGCAATGGAAAATGCATATCAAAAACTTTATGCCTCGCAGTCTATTTCATCAGTTGAAAAAGAGATGAAGTCTCTTGCGGATATTTATAAAATGGTTAATTATTCAGCTGTTGAAAAGAAAAAATAGCGAAGACTATTTAAAATTTATAAAATCCGCATAATGCAGAGAGATTCTTAATTGTCAGAAAATTTGTTTTCAGACCTGTTGTTATCCAAAAATGAAAAAGATTTGGGGCAACCGGCTGTGCTTCTGGAAAATTATACCTTCACATATGCCGATATTATTCATCTGATCAGGACTGCAGCGGTATATATTGGGTCTAAGGAGAATTTAACTGGCAAGAGAATCATTCTCTGTATGCCAAATGGTCCTGAATATATTATTGCCTTTTTTGCTATTACCGCTCTGGGGGGTATTGTGGTCCCAATAGAGCCGCGGACAGGTCAGCAGAGAATCCGAATAATAATTGAGCAGACAAAACCGATCTTTATTCTATGTACTGATTCATTAAAATTTTCTTCCGATATTCCAGTAATCAAATTTGTAATTGATTACAGTTTAAAAAAAATCCGTAATCATGATGGATCGACGAACATCCAATCTGAAAATCTGCCCGGCTTAGAAACCCCGGCACTTATTTTATTTTCATCCGGTTCGACTGGATCACCAAAAGGGGCAATTCTAACCCATAGACAATTACTCAAAATTGCCAATACCCTTTCTGAAATCATTGGTATGGATTGTTTCCATCGTGAATATCTTATCGCTCCCCTGACCCATAGCGGCGGTTTGCAGAGAGTGACCTCAACTTTACTTCGTGGCGGATGCCTGGTATTTCCATCATCTCTCATATCTATACCAACATTGATTAATGATATTGAGAAATTTTCAATTAACGGATTCTTTTCCTCGCCGCCAATGATAAAAATGCTTTTGAAAACGCCTCCTGATAGAATAAAAAACAAAGCTTTAAACCTGAAGTCTATCGAAATCGCCAGCGCTCCTCTTACTTCATCGGAAATTTCAAAATTATTGGAGTTATTCCCAAAAGCCAATGTGTTTTTTCAATATGGACTTACCGAATGCTCCCGGGCGCTTATCCTTGATTCGAGAAAACATCCAGATAAACTTCATACCGTTGGTAAACCCACCGATGGAGTACAGGTTAAAATTGCTGATGCCACTGGAAACCGAATGCCTATTGGCGATCAGGGAGAAATTCAACTCAAAGCCGAACAATTGACTGGTGGTTTCTGGAATAATTCTGATGAATATCGATCAAAAATTAAACATGGCTGGTTTTCAACCGGAGATATCGGTACAGAAGACGATGAAGGGTTTATTAGCTATTGTGGTCGAGTTGATGATTTGATAAATTGCGGCGGCAACTCTTATTTCCCTGCTGAAGTGGAAATTGAAGTAAAAGATTTACCTGGAATTAAAGATTATATGGTGGCAGGTGTACCTGATCCACAGGATATCCTCACCCAAATTCCATGGATTTTTATCGTGCCTACAAATCCGGATACATGGGATATGCTTTCATTCAGATCACATCTTCACAAATCTTTACCATCGCATATGATGCCAAGAAAGATTGTAATCGTTCCCAAAATCCCCCTGACTGATTCAGGTAAACCCAGCCGGAAATTGGCTATCAAATTATATGGACCCAAAACAAGTGAGCAGCATGGAACCAACTGAAATAAAACAGAAAATCCATCGATACCTCGAAGATAATTATTCATACCAGGCAAATGAATTAACGGATACTACTGATCTCCTTGATGGTTATGTGATCGATTCATTGGGAATTATTCAGATTGTCATGTTTTTGGAAACCAGTTTTGGATGTGAGTTTAATGCCAATGATGTGAATGCCGACAATTTTAAGAATATCAATACGCTGAGTGAATTTGTTGCAGGTCAATTGAAGAAAGACAGATGATTCAATGAGAATTCAACTCAGAGGGGCACCGGCGACTCCTGAACAACAGGAGAAAAACAACGCCAACAATAATTACTGGGTTGTATCGGGAGTCCTCACCGTTTTATTGGTCTATGCCTACCTGTTTTCCAATGCGCCTGTTTATTTCGATATCCCAACCATTCAGGATGTGCTTGGTAAGTATGGCATCCAGCTGAAGCACATGTTCAAGAATGTTCGGGACTTTGGTTGTTCACTTCACATCCAACATACGTCAATATTTGGTGCCAAGGATGAACGCCTGATACTCTTTGCCGTTATCCTGTTGGCATTCCTCAGTGGATACTTTCTCCCCATTAAATATAAAAAGGCTGCTTTTGTACTCTGGTTCCTCTTTGGTTTTGGCTTCTTATATGGATTGGCTACTACGCTGATATTCCTCGCCGCCCATCTGACAATCTATCTTTCTCTCCATTATCAAAATAAAAATATTTTTGCTGTGAGGGAAGCTCTCAGTTTGGTGATTTTTGGTGCTTTGTATTTATCATTGGATCTCCAAATGGGAATGTTACTTCTCGTATCTATAGGGGCAGCTGGGCTTTCATTGTTGATATTACAATTTGTATTAGATCCCATTGTGAGGAAAAAGAATAAATGGGTGAGGCTGTTTCAAACCCTGGTTGTTCAAACTCCGATCTTATTTGCCGCACTGGGAGCAATATCAGAGGGATTAACACAATATGAGTGGACGGTTCCAGTGGGCATCATCTTTCTTTTCTGGCAATGGGAAAGGCTCATTATCTATTATGTGGATTTTAGGGGCAATGGCATCCCGGATGATATTTCTGTGATAGAGTACCTATCGATTTTTATGAGTCCTGCGACCATTTCAAACAACCGGTATGCGCCGTATGTGGGGCAGGGATATTCGTATCTTGCTGGCTGTTTTTATAGTTTGGATAAAAATCGTATCATCATAAACGGTGTAAAACTTATCAGCATTGCGTTGTTCTATTTTCTGTTTAATCAATGGTTTTTGAAGGGAGTGCGATTATTTATTCACTCGCAATTTGGGGTTACCGTTTATGAGTATTCCTATCAACTTGTGCGTCAGTATGTAGCCGGGGAGTCTATTTCCACCGGCACGGTTTTGATTACGACTTTTCTAGACCAGGTAAGAGTTTTTCTTATTTATGGGGCGGTGACTCATTTCAGAGTTGGGACCTGGAGATTGCTTGGTTATAATATGGATCCCCAGTATAACAAACCATGGAAAGCGACCAATCTTGTTTCTTTATGGTCCCGGTTTGCTTTTCATTATCGGGAGTTTTTAGTCCGGGCTTTTTATTACCCGGTATTTTTTCGATTTTTTAAGAAAAGACCTTATTTAAGAACGTTTACTGCTACCATGATTGCCACCGCTATTGGGAATCTTCTCTGGGGCCATATTCCTGATCATTTATATTATCGCGGCGTCACCTGGGATTATTTGATTTTACTGCTCCGGGGTTGGCCCTATTATATATTGCTTGGCCTGGGGATATCCCTTACACAGCTTTACCTGATGAAACGCAAAAGAAAACGCCGCCCATGGACGCGGGACCGATACTTTGTCAGGGATATATTATTTTCCTTTTTAACCTTTCAGTTTTTCTCTCTCATTCATATCTTTAGCAGAACAACTGCAGATAGTACCTTAGCGGATCATGCAAAATTATTCCTTATTGGATTGGGGATACATTATTGAAATGAGTGATAAATTGGAATAAGATCGGTGGATTGCTCAGAGAAGTAAAACCATTTTATCTTATAATTTGTTTTCCCCATTTAGAGAACAAGGATTCACTGTCTAATCCTGATGTTTTTTCTTAGGAAATATTGATACATCACTTTTTGAGTTATCAAAAAAGTCATTCATTAAGTAGTGTATTTTGAATAAAAACACTTTATGTAAATGAATTTGAGATTATATTTGATATATTTAGCTATCAGATAATCATTTATAATTTATGAAAACATCTACTATTATTATATATACACTTAAGCTTTCCCTTGTTCTACAGCTAATTTTAATTTTCAATTGTGGCCATAATACTGCTTCCAATGTGGGAATACTCAATGATAATCGTCTCAATGAAACACCAAAAGTATATCGTGTAAATACTGGATCAATTTTTTTTCGAGAAGGACCCGATACCTCATATAGTGTAATCCGCAAACTCTATAAAAATGATTTTGTAATTGTCGATAATTTCAAGGAAAATGCCTGGTGTGAGGTGATCTTCTATAATGAAATTGGATGGTTATACTCTAGCTATCTAACCTTAGATACATCCCGTCTACCGGAAGAATTTTTTGGATGGGATTATATAAGTTTAAGTACTGGAATTATTCAGGATTGCAATGATTGCAGTGTAAAAATGCGAAACGATGAATTCATTGATAATTCTATATTAATCGAGACAGGTAGTAATACGGATATTCTGTTTTACTTAATTAATGAAATTTTCAATGATTGTTATTACAGTATTTATTTAGATGCAAATCGTCAATTTCAGCTTAAAAATATCCCTGAGGGAAAATACTATTACAAGGTCATTTATGGCTCACAACCCATAGTGAAAACCACAGAACAAAATTGTAAAATTAAATTCCTCTCAAATCCAATTTATGTTCAAAGTACCAAAGTAATGAATTTGAATTTACAAGATAAACATATAGAATCATTTGGGGGATTAGTGAGGAATCTCCAGCTTGTGCCATCTGTTCATCTGGTTTTCGATATTGATCAGCAGGGGAAACTAAATGCTGAAACCCCATCAAGAATTTCAGAAGACGAATTCTTTAATAGCAAGTCAAATCGTTAAACATCACTATGCAATATGTCTAACCAAAACATCGAATCATTATTTGACGATCTTAGGGTTCTCACTCACTAAGTTGGGACCTCCAGCACAAAAGCAATAAAACTAAAAGATGGAGAAATCCGTCATATTGCAATTCTGTTTCTTGATCTAAAAGGTTTTACTGCGATGAGTGAAAAACTGAGCGCGGAAATGGTTCACAGTATTGTTGATCATACTTTCAAAATTTTTAGCAAAGTTATTGAAAAATACGACGGTTACGTTGATAAGTATGAAGGTGATCTTATCATGGCTTTATTTGGAAGTAAAAAAGCCAGTGAAAATGATACCGAAAGAGCAATTCGATCGGCTATTGAAATGTTTGATCATCTTGTTCAGATCAACAAATTATTAGCTGAAAAAGATATAAATCTTGGCATGCGGATAGGGATCAATTTTGGCGAGGTTCATACAGGAAAAGTCGGGTTGGAGCGCGAAGGTGATTTTACGGTATATGGTGATGCGGTTAATCTTGCATCCCGAATGGAATCACATGCGCCGGTAAATAGGATCATGGTCACTGAGCATTGTCGGGAATTGACATCAGATGAGTTTTTATTTGAAGATCATGGTATCATTCATGTCAAAGGTAAATCGAAACCTGTTCAGACCTGGCTGGTTAATGGGGTCAATCCAGTAAAAAAAGAACGCTGGGAACGCAGTCAAACCGTAAAAAGCTCTGCTTTCATTGGTCGGGACACAGAATTGAAATTGCTTGAAAAGAGTCTGCTCAAGCCTGCAGAATCTGAAAAACCAAATGTGATAGGTATACATGGTGGAGCCGGTATTGGCAAATCTCGCCTGATTCATGAGTTTTGTCAAAAGCACAAGCATTTATTGTTGTCAGGATATACTTTCTCATTTGCTTCCCCGCCCGATGCATTATGGATCAATTTACTCAGACAGTATTGTCATATCTCTGAAATTGACAGTAAGGATGACGTAAAAACAAAGCTTCATACTCAGATCAGTTATTTGAAGTCTATTCAAAAAACTAAATCCCATCAATCAAGATTAGAAAAGGCGTTGCCAATTTTTGATCATCTTTTGGGTGTTGAGACTGGTGATATACAAATATCAAAGCTGGAAGGAAAAACCCTTCAATTTGAAACCCACATATCTTTGAAACATTTCATTGATGCTGTTGCCGTTGAAGCAATACAAAATGGGATCTCATTTATTATCAAACTTGAAGATTTGCAATGGATAGATCAAAGCTCGCGGGATGCCCTAAAGTTTATTTTATCATCCTTAGATTTTGAAGATGAGGTCCGCCCTTCTATTTTATTTATACTGCTTTACCGACCGGAATTTGATATTACAAAAGTGATGACGGAACTTGATGATTTTATCCAACTGGATATCAAGCCACTTAAAAAAAAAGCTGTTCTAAAAGTAATGTGCTCCATGCTTGAAGGAGTTAAAATTCCTGATAAAATCGCCTCAATGATCATTGATAAATCTGATGGAAATCCATTTTATACTGAGGAACTTACACGCAAACTGGTAGACGATGCCATTGTGCAAAAAATCAATGGTCAATGGATTTTTCAAAGAGATGATGTTGAATTATCATTGCCTGATACCCTAAATGGATTAATTCTTTCGAGGATCGATGGTTTGGAGAAAAGTGTACGATCAACCATTCAAAAGGGTAGTGTGATTGGTCGGGATTTTCTAAGAAAAATATTAAAGAAGGTAATACTAAAGCTCGATCATAAAGGACCAGATGAACATTTGGTTGTGCTTGGTAATTATCAACTCATTTTTCATGATTTAGAAAGAGAGCATTACTGGTTCAAACATATGCTCACGAGAGATGTTGCTTATAATACCCTATTAAAACAAAACCGAAAGATTCTTCATAGAGTTACTGCAGAGGTCGTTGAAGATAATTTCCCTGATGAATCTGACGAATATTCTACTTTTCTTGCCCATCATTTTGGAAAGGCTAAGATAAGGGATAAACAATTAGTTTATTGTTTAAAAGCAATGAATTTTACACAACAGAAATATGATAATGAATCCGCTCTAAAATTTGGTAAACAAGCTCTTGACTTAATGAGGGAAATTGATAATAAGAATAAGAACAAAATCTGTGATTTGATTGGCAACATAGGCATAATCAATATGGATTTAGGAAAATATAAGGACGCAGTTAAATACTTCAAGGAGCAGGTTGATCTTGCCGATGAAATTGGTAATTCTCATTTTGCCGGTCAAGCCTATGGCAATATGGGTACCATATATCTACATCAGGGACAATTTGATAAAGCTGAAGATTCTTATGAAAAATTATTCCTGAGTACAGGCCAGAATAAAAAACAAATTGCTTATGCCTATGGCAATATTGGTATCATCAAAAGCATGAAGGGTGATCTGGATACGGCAAGTGATTATCACAATCGGCAACTGATCGCATGTCAAGAATTGAATGATAAAATTGGCATTGCTAATGCCCTGGGGAATATTGGGGTAGTACACTTTTTTCGTAATGATTTTGATAATGCTGTTGATACCTGGAAGGATCAATCTGACATTTTAAATGAAATTGGAGCGCGAAAAGAATTAACCGTCCCTCTTGGTAATTTAGCTGAGGTTCAGACCTTGCGTGGTGAATTTGAAATTGCTTTGACAAATTATAACAGGAAAGTTGAATTATGTCGTGAAATTGGCGATAAACGGGGCATTGCTATTACTTTGGGCAATATTGCTGAAAATTATTTTGATCAGGGAAATTTCGAACAGTCATTGGACTACTGCAATCGTGCCCTCAAAACATCTGGGAAGCTTGGTTTAAGCATTGAAATTTTAAAAATTACTTTAAAAAAATCTGACTTATTATTAGCAAATGGTGAAATTGAAAATGCAACACAGGAGCTCAGAGGTATTGAAGATTTAATGCATAAATGCAATCAACCAGATCTTGTATTTGGGTATAAGCGATTATATCTTGAATTAGATTTTCATCAATTCGAAGGGGATAGACAAAAGCAACTGGACGTCCTTGTATCAATCGACGGGTTATTGACCGATAGCTCAGATGAACAAACTGCCAATCTCAATTTTCTGCTTGGTAAATTATATGAGAAGTTGGGTTCAAAGGAAACCTCGTTTTCATATTATAGAAAGGCTTTATCTAAGTATAATGAAATTTTCAAAACCTCGCCCAAATGGCTTTTTCAGCAAAACATAGAACTTTTAACAACCAAATTAACCCGTTAACCCCTGCGTGACATAAAGTTCATCCCATGCATATTTTAGATAGTTGCATGTCTCAAAGATGATTGTATAAAAAGACCAGTACACCCTATTCTCCTATTTATCTTGTAAAATCAATTGTCACCATGTAATTTCATCTCAAATTTTAATCCAACTTTCTAATAAAAAGTCCAAATCATATTTTTTTACTTTTGGAGTAATTCTATGAAATATCGTTTTCGTTTACAGATTCTGCCTGTATTTATTTTTCTTTCATCGCTCATTTTTTGCCAACAAGCAGAGATTACAAACCTTGTCGTTGCCCAGCGCACAGATGGCAGTAAACTGGTTGATATCACATATGATATCTCAGAAGATGTCGTGTTTTCACTTTTTGATATTTCTGTAGAAATCAGTTTTGATGATGGTAGTACGTATGTTCCATTGACTCATCTAACTGGTGACGTGGGTCTTGGAATCTCCTATGGAACAGATAAACACATACTTTGGAACCTTGATTCTGAATATGAGCCTCTTTTTACAGAATCTTCAAAATTCAAAATTATTGCTATGGGTTATATTGAGGAAGAATTACCTTTTGAGATGGTCTTGGTACCTTATGGTGATTTCACCTACGGTGAAGATGACGAAATACTAAATATTGATTATGATTTTGAGATTATGAAATATGAGGTGACAAATGCTCAGTATGCTGAATTTCTAATTGAAGCGTTGGAGTCTGGTGATATTTGGTTTTATGACGGTTATATATATGGGTTCTACAATGGAGATGAATACATTAATGGCGGTGATTATCGTCTTGGAAGTTTTTCAACGGGTGATTTAAATCTACTTTATTGGAATGGTACAACTTTTATTGTGGAAGAGGGCTTTGGGAATCATCCAATTGCCAGTGTGACCTGGTTCGGAGCTTGGACATTTGCCAATTTCTATGGAATAAACCTTCCGACTGAACAAGAGTGGGAAAAAGCTGCAAGAGGGGATACGGGATGGGACTACCCTTGGGGTAACTCTATTGATGGTAGTCAGGCAAATTATCACAATAGTGGTGATCCCTGGGATGGGGGCGAGCCCCCTTGGTATACTGAAACTACTCCAATAGGTTTCTACAACGGGCAAAATTATGATGGCTTCCAAACAACAGATAGCCCTTCTACTTTTGGCGCTTATGATATGGCTGGAAACATAAATGAATGGACACAAAGTTGGTGGAATACAAGCCATGTACGACGTGGTGGTTCCTGGGGAGACAGTATATATGGTCTCAGTTCCTGGTCTCGTTCTGGTATGGATCCGATTGGACATTCTGCACTGTTGGGCTTTCGTTGTTACAGGATTGTGGAATAATTCAAATTTTAATCCACCAAGCTAATTTTTTCTAATTAACATGTTACGTTTTAATATTTTGATGCCCATGCGATTTTGCCATAAAAGAGTAAGAATTTGGTTCACCCTTGTTATTTTATCCTTATTCCCCGTTTTTGGCCAAGATACTACTGTAGTCATATTTACTGAATCACAGTTCATTATTTTAGATTCTGAGGATCCTACCATTCAATTGTTAAATCCAATTTCAGGTAGTGAGATTGATTCTGGTGAAACAGTTGAGTTTTCCTGGCTGGCAGAAGATGATTATTTTGGAGAACAGTCCATTGACATATTATTCTCTGAATCCATTGGCGACTATTTTCAGCCACTATCTTTGAATTTATTTAATGATGGTTTAGAATTAGTTGACCTACCTCAGATAAATGAGTCGTATGTACAATTTCGAATCATTGCCACTGATTTTTTTGGCAACAATGCTATTGATAATAGTGATGGGTATTTTATTATTGGTAATCCACTGGGAGGGCTACAAGATTCCACCAATACCCTTATCATCGAGTCTTTGCCAATGTCATTAGATTCTAAACTGCCTACAATTGAACTCATACTTCCCAATGGAGGTGAGGTGTATATTGCTGAAGAACCATTAGATATTCTGTGGTCAGCTACTGATGATAGTTTTGATGATAATGCTATATTCTTTAGTATCTCACCATCGATTGGATCAAGTTATTATTCTATTGGATCACCAGTTCCTAACCTTGAATATTACTCTTTACCCACTCCAGATATTACTACTAATTATGCACGATTTAATATTACGGCAACAGACTTTTTTGGAAATACTTCAAATGATTATTCAGATGGTTATTTTGCTATATTGGATTCATTGACAACTATCACTGAAGACTCCACCGTAATTATTGAAATTATTTCTGATAATATCATGATGGATTCAAAAAATCCAATCGTTGATTTGATTGAACCTAATGGGGGTAATCAATTTGAATCAGGTTCTGATATTCTTGCCGAGTGGTTTGCGGAGGACGACAGCTTTTTGGAAACCCCCATAGACTTTTCTATTGCTATTGGCATCGGTGAATATTTTATCCCCGTCGAGAATGATGTACCGAATCTGACAGAATATGTCTTGACCCTTCCTGAAGAGAATCATCCATTCGTAAGAATGCGAATTCTCGCAGAAGATTTATTTGGCAATACATCAATTGATGAAAGTCAAGATTATTTTATTCTTGGTGATCCATTTGAGGATTATGTGGTGGGAGAATTTGATGATCTTGTTATTCTCAATTGGGGTTGGGGAAAATACCATCTGGTGGCTATATCTTCTGACGCTCTGTCATTTTTAGATCCGGGAGATGAAATCTATATTATGGATGAAAACGGCATAATAGAAGAAGGATGCCCTGACAATAATGAAGATAGTTTTGGACCCATCATAACGGGGACAATTACCTATGAGGGTCCATCTGATTTACCACTTCCAATTATCTGTACAGGCTCAATTGATTATTGTGATATGAATGGACCCCGATTACCCGGTTATATTGAAAATAACGAGATTTATTTCCTCATCCATGATGTTGACATTGATGAGATTTATGAAGTTTTCCCCACGTCATATACAATCGGCTCTGGTATATTTGGAGAACCACTTACTTTGGTTGATTCTTTTGTATCACCGCAACTCATGGACAGACCAGATTTGTCCAGTATCGATCATTTGAGAAATAGCAGAGTTGATTATTCTGCCAATATCTTCCGTAATGATGAATTGATTGAATCTCTTGATGATTCCGATTTCTATTTTGATACAGATGTTTTATTGGGCGAACAGTATTGTTATATGATTGAAATCGTTGATGAGCTCAATGCTGAAATCCTCAATAGCTCAACAGAATGTCTGATCAGGGGGTGTAAATAATTCTGTGTAAATGGCATTGCAGGGTTTGAACTTTGAACCCAAAAAAAGAAAGAAAAAGCAATGCCTAAAAGAACAAAACAAGAAATGCTCATCGATGAGCTTCTAAAGA
>Ga0233431_1000949_pt1 | contig 55567 bp, 70 predicted proteins | sample SI_118_April2016_FD_179867 | JGI IMG/M metagenome (GOLD analysis project Ga0233431, IMG submission 179867) | Seawater microbial communities from Saanich Inlet, British Columbia, Canada - SI_118_April2016_200_MG | ecosystem: Environmental > Aquatic > Marine > Inlet | place: Canada: British...
ACACTTGTACACAAGCTTGCCAATAACATTTGCTTCCGGGTAAACTATTGAGTCGAAAACTAAGCTGTAGTTCTTACACTTTTCACACCAGATTACTAATTGACTATCCACGTTTCCTCCTTGTTGGTTGAGTGGGAGCATAGTATAATACATTCGGGTGGGTTTGTCAAGGTTTATTTTTTCGGGTGGTGTCCCTTACTTATAACTTAGTTACTTAGTTAATTAATAAAGACCGATAGAGTATATACGAAGTATATACGAAAGAGGTATATAGGTTCTTAAGGTTTATCTTAGTTACGTAAAGGGCAGTGCATTATAATGCATCACATATAGGTCAATAATAAACCTTGACAAACCTAGGCAAGTGTGTTATCTTGTTAGCCACGTTACATCACAGCAGCAATCGTATTGAGATTAATGCTTTCTAACTACAGAAATGCCAACACGAAAGGAGATTTAGATGGGAGCCGCAAGAGACAGAATCAAGAAGGAGACACGGAAGAAAGCTCGACAGGAAGAGGCCGCTAAAATAGAGGCTCAACCTGCTGAAGTCAAAGAAGTTACAATCGCTGGCGAGGAACTACAGGAGAAGAAGATTGAAATCTTTGACAAACTTGAAGAGATTAAAACAACCACGCAGTCCACCGGGAATGTTTACAGTTCATCGGGCATGGCTCTGGATGCGTTGTTTGATTTGTGTGAGGCATTGGAAGGATTCTTCGAAGACATATCCTCAATGATTATTGCACTGGATGAGAAGATAGGTAAGGTGCAGAATGAAAACGCAAAGAGAAATAAAGCAAGCGGCAAGCAAGCAGGGCAGGGAGACAAAGCTAAGAGCAAGGCGACAAGCGAGAAAGACAGTAAAGGCAAGCAACGAGACAGCAAGGAAGCACCGAAAAATAGTGAAGAAGAAAACCAAAAGGACACGGACTAAGCAAAAGTGAAAGGAGCGTAAATGCCAGAACAAAAGAGGTTGGCCTTATCAGGATTCGTAACAGATTACATCGTGTACACTGCCATTCATGATGATGAGTTTCTCAAGTCAGTGAGGCAGATACTCCCGGCAAGAGTGTTTGACAGTTCAGCAGTAGAGCATTGTGTCACAATCTGTTATGACTTCTTTGATAAGTACCAACGTGCGCCAAAGGACGTATTCATTGAGTTGGTTAAAGACCGTAAGGCTAAGATGGATGAGACTGAATTTAATTTGTTGAAGATGTATCTTAAACAGTTGGCTACTAAGGATATGTCGGAACATGACCGAGAGTATGTCATGGATAGGTTGAACAAGGAACTTGTTGACCTTACCTTCTGCCGTAACATAGACAGCATCAGAGACTTGGCTAACGATGGGAAGATAGAAGAAGCTAAGTCAGTAGCACTTGGTTCGTTCCGCTCCGTACTGCCTACATCATCGGGAGCAATGGACTACTTTGAAGATTTCTCCGTAGCATTGGATAGGAATTTTGAGGAAGACTTTATGATGCCAACCGGACATCTTGAACTGGATAAGCTTATTGGTGGGTTCAAGAAACAGAATTTCATCTGCTGGTTTGGCCCATACAAGGGGGGCAAGACATGGTGTCTACAGCACATGGCTAAGACAGCATTGATGCATGGCCTCAACGTGTACCATGCCAGTTTTGAAGTTCCACAGGGAGAGATGCAGTTAAGATATGATCAGATGTTTGGGCGATTGGTTAACGCACCATCTAAGAGAGAGATAGAAATGGTAGTGCAGGATGATCATAGGCGGCCTATCATAGTACAGAAGGAGATGCCATCAGTCTATGACAGGGCAGAGTGGACAAAGGCAAGAGAGAAGATGTCCAAGTACGGTGGAAAGCTAATGATTGAGAAGTTCCCGCCATACACAGGAGCCAGTATCCTTGACATAGAAGACAGGATAGTTTATTATGAGCAAGCACATGGCATTAAGTTTGATATTGTGATAACAGATTATGCAGACTTGATGAAGCCTATAGATGGACGGAAGGACACAAGAGATCAGCTTAACATAACCTATATGCTTCACAAGATGTTAGCAGACAAGTACAATATGACGGTGTTCACAGTCTCGCAGGTACAGAGGGGAGCTATTGAAGCTCCAATCATCAAGATGAATAACCTTGCGGAAGACATTAGGAAAGCGGCTAATGCTGATGCCTGTATAGCTATCTGCCGTTCAGCAGAGGACAAGGCCAGACACTTCAAGCGACTGTTCGTAGCTGGTGGTAGAGGGTTCGCTGATGGTGTAGGGTGTGGAGCATACGACAACTTAGGCATAGGGCAATGGTCAGAGTGGTCAGTGCCATTTTCGTTTGCGGGGGATGATGATTAGTAGTTATGACTATAAGGCACTGAGTCCAGAGGATACAGACAAGTTGTTAGGCAAGATGTCTAAGAGGTTCACTACCAAGCCCATGCATCATCAGTCAGTGGCAATGCTATTCGCCATTGACCGTGATGCTGTAGGTTTGTTCTTTGACATTGGAGTAGGTAAGTCCTTGACAGCACTGTACATATCTAAGTACATATGGAAGGCCAAACGAATTTTAGTGGTATGTCCTAACTATTCCATCATGAAAACTTGGGAAGAGCAGACACGAGAACATACCTCGTATAACGTCCATATCTTAGATATGAGCAACGAACGTAGGAAAAAGGCACTGAGGGATACCCGGAGAGAAGAAGGTGTGTGGGTACTTACTTATAGCGGAGCTAGGAGTATTTTCACACAGAAGCAGGTAGTAAATGGTAAGTCTTTGCTATATATTGATGAAGACTTTATAGATTCTTTAGGGTTTGATGCTGTAGTGTATGACGAGTCACATCATATCAAGAACCATGATACAGATCAGACGATAGCATGTTGCAATCTTGCAGTACGGATTCCTAAAGCCATAGTAATGAGTGGCACACCAGCTTCGGAGAACTATCTTAACCTATGGTCACAGATATATTGTCTTGATGGCGGTCAACGATTGGGTAGGAACTTCTTTGGGTTCAGATATAAATATTTCTATGAGGCATTTCACAAGTGGAAGATGAAGGCAGGGGCAGGGAAGCAGATACTTAATAAGATAGACGACATAGTATTATCCTATGCTCAAGAGGAATGCTTTGACCTACCTGACTTGGTATTTGAGAAGAGGCATACTCTCATAAGCAATGAGCAGAGAGAGAAGTATGATGAAGCCCATGAGGGATTAGTCAAGCTTATGCATGGTGGACAGGTACGGATTGATACCATGCTCAAACTCATATCTAAAATGAGTCAGATAAGTAATGGCTTTATATATGATGATAAGAAAGAGCCAGAATATTATAACGATATTCCTAAAGCTAAAGAGCTTCGCAAGGTAGTGGAAGAGTGCTGGCATAGGGGTGGTAAGATCATAGTGTACCATCGGTTCCATGCTGATAGGGAGATAATCAGGAAGTCATTGAAGGGACTGAAGGGAGTGGAGTATGTAGAGTCTAGTGCAGACTTGGCTAAGAAGTGGGATAAGATACAGAAGAATAAGATGCCAAAGGTAGTAGTCACTACCCCTAATGTGTTTGGAGAGGGAGTTAATTTTACTGTGGCTGATACGATAATCTTCTATTCACAGGATTATTCGGGAGAGAAAAGGAGTCAGGCCATAGGCAGGATACATCGGAAGGGACAAGAAAAAAAATGCCTCGTCATTGATATGCTCAACGAACATACCATTGACGAGGACATTTTGCACATAGCTATGGGAAAACTAGGTACAATTCAGGAAATCAAAGACTATTTTATAACTGAGTTCTAGCTACATCCTCTCCTCAAGTGTGGTCATAACAGCATCAAGGTTCTCGTTCAAAATTGTCTCCTAGAAAATTATTCTTCCACGATGATAATTGTTTCAGGAGAAACGTAGAAGGTATCGACAATGACAGGAGCAGGGTATTTGCTCAACTCCTTTTCCATGTCCTGTATCTTTAGCATAAGCTCTTTGTTTTTGGAAGCAAGGGCGTCCCTATCTGCTACTCTGTCTTGAATGCTGTCTGCTGCCACTGCCATTAGCAGACAGAAGAAGGCTATAGCCAGGATTAATGGCACAAGTTTCCAGCTTTCAGTTTCACACATCACGGCAAAGCCAATGAAAATAGCAATGCCAGCTAGTATCGTCATTACTATTTGAGCGTTACAAAAGAATTCTGCCATGTTAGGCTCTTTATAGTTGGTACTCGTGTTCAAGATAGTTTAGTAGCATCCTGCTTCTATAGCTTGGAGCAGGGGACAGTCAGCCGGAACTCCCACAACATCGGAAGGTGGTGTCCTTATAGAGTCTGTCAGATGGGCGAGGGTGGCCTCTTCAGTGAGATTGAGGCCAAGTATCTTGATATAAGCCCCCTCTCTCTTGTAGCACACCTTACAGAAATCTCCTGCTTCGGATGAATTGCAGTAGAAGATAGTGCCACACTCAGGACAGTAGAGCAGTCGAGTCTGGCAGATGGTTTGCTTTTCCATCTTCGCCAGTATCTTGTTAAAATGAGCGGCACTGGCATTTTTCCTTTCATTGGCTGTTTTGGTAAAAGCTGCATGACATTCATGGCATATGTTCATCTTGCCAAACGGATATGAGGGATCGGCAAAGTAAATCTTGGTATTGCAGATGGGACAGATTTCATACGGAGGCATAGGTGTAACTCCCTTGTTGTTGGGGTACTACGATAATTGAAGAGCGTCCACTAGTCCTTCATTCTGTTTATTGTTTTCTTTCCTTTCTTGAGCTTCCATTTGTTCAAGATGTTCAAAATCTTTGGCTTTGAGTTTCCATCTAATCCTGTGACCTCTAGCATTAAACAGATGAGGACAACTGGTAGCTACAATTCCTTCAGCTTTTTTATTCTTATCCTCAGAAATACTGCTACAGAAAAGAGATTTGGCCTCTTCTATTGCATCGTCAGTAGACATGACTCCAATCCAAGGCACACATTTTATGTGCAGAGTTTTAGCCATAGTCATAACATCTTCACACGGAAGCCAGTAATCGTGGTTCCAATTATACACATCGAAGAGGATAAAGTCTTGATCTTCCTTAATATATCCTCCCCCCTTCTGTATCCCTGCTCCGTATCCTTCTCCAAATAAGGTAAGCTTATCCAATCCAAGCTGAGATGCCATGTGAGGATAGTTGAACTGAGCATGTAAAGACTTCATCAGATTGACAGGCATTTGCGCTCGGTCAGTCCTTCCATTAAATGTGACTTTCTCTTCTTTATGGTCATATATAACTCTGACATTCATGCCGTCAATCTTTTCGGTAACGTTCCAATGATTAATGGAACCAAACTCAGGCATGGAAAGTTCACCGGGAATGATAATTCCCTTCTTGCTCATGTCTCTTTTCCAAAGAGATTGTATTTTAGGGTAGAACAAATCAGTCTCCTATTTTGGAAAGTTTTCTTCGATAAATAAGCGAGCCTCTGTAAAGAGGGCTTTCACAATTAGGTAGTCTCCTGATATTTTTCTGTGCATTTCAGTTGGTTAACGTTTTGAATGATTTGAATTTGTGTAGCAATCTCTTCCAAATCTTCAATCGCCATTTGATTGTAGTCTGCTTCTAGTATTACTTGGGTAAACTCTGCTCTTAGTTTTTCCTCGTCCATCTGCCTACCTTTCTAGTTTGGTAACATCTTCAATTGCCTTCCATCCATCGTAGAAGTCGAGTAAAGCACAGCTAATCCCATCATCCTTGTTGTGTGTCATGTAATCATTTGGGTCTGGCACTCCTTGAGGCCACTTGACAGGGAACACTTTAACTTTGTCAGGGAGAATCAATCTCAATGAGCTTACTATCTTCACATTCTCATCGTACTTATCCCTGTCTAAAGCTACAGGCACAAAGATAGGGGAACGCTTACCCTGATTTGTATCCAGTAAAGCAGTAATGATTACGCCTAACTGAAGCTGCTGCTGATCTGACATATGACTGCCGCCAATGCCAAGAGGACATACAACAGTATCAATAAGGGAATCTCCATAAGGCTCACATAAAGAAAGAACATCAAACATTCCTTCTACTATGGGAATAATGATGCCTTCAGAATATTCATCTGTTTCTGGATTAGTGAATAGATATTTATGAAGGAAAGACAGACCAATAAATCCTTTGGTCATTTGAGTTCCTTCTTCATATAGATACTTTCTTTTCTCATCATTGGTTGATCTTCCTACTGCCCCAACATCAATGACTTGTCCATCCTTGAACTGCTCTATTGGAGCAGATATTCTTCCTTCCCAGTTTGCCCCAGTGCCAATGAAGAGGTTATATCTGTGTACTGCTATCATTGTATCGTCCAAATTATCTCCCGGTTCAATAATCTTTCTTAGTTCGAGATAAGCTTTAAGCTTTGCCATTGCCATAGGTGGAACAGGATGTGTTCCCGGTATTAATCGTAAAGCCGTTCTCCTTTCTTTGCTTTCTTTATTGTATTTGCTTTTGATCTCATCTCTTGATATGATGAATGGCTCAAAGGATTGTCGAATTAATTGTAGCTCATCTTCAGCTACCCCAAACTTTTCCATCAGTTTAGCTATCCAGCCCTTCTCTCCACACACCCAACACTTGAATCCACCTGACTTTAAGTTAATCCCTAAATGATAGTCAGGCTTTTGACAATAGGGACATCTCCATGCCCCTACCCATCCTTCTGTCTGGTTAGGATGATTATGCTCATACCTGACATGATATCTGTTTAATATCTGAAGTACATTCATGTGTCATACTTTCGAAAGCTGGGCGGAACAGTAGGAGCAACCTTGCCTCTGCTAAAGTTACCGGGAACTATTTGTTTAGGTGCTATCCTAGCTAGGATAGTGACTTTACTTCCTTCCAAAGTACGCAGAATGAATCTGTCAGGATGTTTTTTAATCTCTTCGTAGACTGCTTGAATAGATGTGCCTTCGTAATTAGAAAGTCCTACTATAGTCTTCCAATCAGTACTGGATTTCTTAATCTCTTCTACAGAAATCTCTCTGTACCGTGTGTGTTTTCCCATTTAGTTTCTCCTTCCTGAAAATAAATCAAACTCTTCTTCAGCATTCTCTTTTGAAATCTGTTCTGGAAACACAAACTCATCCATAAATCGTGTTTTTACAAATTTATAATAATCTGTTTGTGTTTCTGATTCCTTTAGCATATATAGAAAGTTAATTAACTCTGATGTTTGTATATGACTGATCATACCTTTTTCTTGTTTGATTATTAAATCAGGTTTCATATGAAGTCCTTGGCTTGGTATATTTTAAAAAGGGGAGCGTCCAATAACTGAGTGCAAATAAGAATAACACAAGAATAACCATAAACTTGTGGGTGTTCAGTTATATAGCTAGAAGTGAGCAACTACTAGTAAGTAGAGGACGCTCCCCTTTTATCTCATGCTATAGGCATGTGCCTTTCTTAGTTAGTTATTGCCTTTTGCATTGAAGGCGAACAGGATTTCATCCCCTGCCTTGATTATGGTAGAGAGTTTGGAATCCTCGTTGTTCACGCAGACATTCATTCCTTCCATGTCCTTTGCGCGAACTTCCGCCAGTTTCGCCACATCCTCCACTGTAAAGGCTCCATCCTTTACACCAGCGAGGGGCAGCATGACCGTGGTTCCGTCCCCCGGCACTTTCGATACCTTGATAGCAACCTGTTCAGCATTGCCCTTGGCATCATCGGCTACCGATATAGCATCCCCATCCTCGACAGGGGCATCCAGATCGGTATCGTTACCATTAAGCTGGACATCCTGACCGTCAACCTCAAGCTGTCCTTTCTTCAGGACATCAGCCACGGAAGCTCCTTCAGCAACAGTAACGTCCAACACATCACCGGGAACCATGATCAGGGTAATCTTTGCCATAATAGTTTAAACCTTTCGTTATGTTTCGGCACTACATTAATCCAACAATGTACATACATCTGACCTTGACTTATGCTCCGTATTTTGAGGTCAGGATAATATGTGGACGGAGCGAAAATTGCAACTTGTTAATTTCAGGCAGTTTGTCGTTAGGCAGTATCTCCTTTCTGGTAGTGCCGTACAAGAAATTAGCACAATAGATGAATGACCAGATAGCATATCCAGACAAAATATCTGCTGTACTACCTATTGAAAGTGGAGTCCCACATGGACTTGCGGGAACATCCTCATCCTTTACATCTAACGTTCCATCATACTTCTCTACTATCTTCGGTATAGTCATGGGAATAGAGTACACAATCCCATGTAGAACGTCCATTCGGGTTTCGATTACCCACTTGGTATCAAACCCTTCTTGAATTATGTTTCTGAATATATCCCTTCTCGAATCAAAAGAGTCAGTCAGAAGGAATACTACTCCATCAAAAGTATTGGGGTCGTGTTCAGCAGAATTCACTCTCATGTTGTAAGTGTGAATCCTCTTTTGTTCCAGATCGGCACATATTTTACTCAGAGCGTCAACCTTATACTCTCCTATATCATTGTTGGTATAAGGCTGATTCCCTATATTATGCCTTTCTACTTTATCAAAATCATACACATGAAGCTGTTGTGGAGGCAGTCCCATCTTGATAAGACTAATTGCTACCCTCGCACCAGTAGCTCCTGCGCCTACTACATGTACATTGTCTTTAAACTTGGTAGGATTAAAGACATCATTACTTCTAGTTATGTCCAAACGTATTGCTCCTTATAATGTTACTGATGCTTCAGAGGATTCCGCCCCGGCCTTCCATTGATCAAGAATTGTCCTGTAATACTTAGGACTACAGCCGTAATTCATAAACTCATCGGGAGGAATGCAAAGGTACATGGTTAAATATTTGTATAACGGAAGAGAGTCCATGTAACATATAGCAGATTCTTTACTATAGACAGGAGTTATATCACATATCTCTTGCTTACTCTCTGTCATATGTTTCTCTATAATGAAGGCAGGAAGCCCCATAGCGAAAAGGTCTTTTGGATATTTCAGCAGATTCGCCATGAGTATATCTTTTATGTATTCTCCCTGCTCTTCTTCTGCAAACCTTGTGGCTTCGTCAAGATCGATCAACGATTCCGAATTCAAACTGGTCTTGTGTTCCGTACTGGCTTTCCCACCATGCGACGTCTGCTGCCCCGACCCCTGTGTCTGTAGAAAGCCGAACCGACCTCCGATCAGAGGAATTTGTATGCGTTTTGAATACCTGAACTTTTTCCAGATACTCCTGAATTAATGGGTCATTGTCCATGACTACGGCTTCGGGAACCCAATTTAGATTCTTAATTATGATTCCCTTTTTATAATGCCACATGTCAATGATAACTTTACCATTCTTGTTGAATATTCCCCTGAACATATAAGAAGGAGCAAGTTTCCCTCCTTGTCCAAAGGTCTTCATCTGTGCATTATCCTGCGAAGAGGGTTCAACTCCCATATTTACATGACTATGCCCCCAAAAGCGCAATTCCCTTATAATCTTGATAGCATTTGCTTTTGGGGTCATATTTTTCAGTAAGTCTGTGACTATGCGATTGATTCCCTTGCCGGAAGCATCAGTCTCTCCACCAGATACTCTTTGCTCTGGTAGAAATATATCGTACAATCGAAACACATCAGACTTTACTTTCTCGACTGCTCCGAACCAACTTATCTCATGCCCTGCAATTGAGACAAGAGTCTGTTGTTTAGATAAAGCCTCTTGAGATATAATCATTTTTGGATTAAAGCTCACAGTGAATTCTGGCTTACCCTTATCTGTCCTGAACGGTAAGGCCAAGTCAGTTGAGACTTCAGACTTATAAAGACTTATTTTCTTTTCCTTGCCATCTTCCGAGATGATCTTAGTCTCTATATATCCAGAGTTATTCTCTGCTTCTTTCTTCTTGTTCTTGCCTTTCTTTGCATTTTTTTCGCTCTTCGTTAGTTTCTTTCTCACCATGCTTCAATTCCTTTCAAAAGGATAGGCACTACAGTTATTAAGAGAGAATTACGCTCCTACATGAGTCATAAGCATTTCTTCTGATTCTCCAAGCACTTTCTTAGAGTACTTGGTCAAGTATTTAGGTTCAAGGATTCTGAGTTGCCTCATATAATAGAAGTAGTTACCTTGCAAAACCTCCTTGAGATTAAAGTTGTTATCAGCCAAATACTTAACAAACTCTCCTTCTGTAGCTCCTTTTTCAAATCCTTTGATGAAAGTTTTATTATTTTCATCAATCCAAGGCCAACTATGGACACCTTTACCCCATGTATCTTTGACATTAGCGGATTGTAGGTAAGATATAATCCTACCCACAGCTTCCGCATATCTATTCTCTCCTATAAGCTGAGTCAGTACTGCTCCTACATTACCATAGCAAGGCCCACCACTAATAGGCACATGTGGAGCAATATGCCTTCTCTTAGTTCTGCCTAAACAATTAAGTACATCCAATGGCTTATACTTGATGAATGACATGTTCTTATTCATTGGCAGTGTTATCTGAATTTTACCTATCAGATGCAATATTCCTGATCGACTGTCTCTGCAAAATAAAGGCTTTGTGCCTATATACAGAGTAGAAGTCTTTTCATTAGATATCACTTGATCTACTTTTGATAAAGAAAGTAGATTCTCCCATTGTTTTTCTATCGTGTTGGAGGTTTTGATAGCTAAAGTAGTTTCAATCTGCTCTTGTTTGTCATGAATTATTTCTATATCTGAAGACGATTTCATAAGTTGAGTTAGAAGATGTTCATGTCTTTCTCTCAAACTCTTTTCCGTTTTGGTTAACTTATCTTTCTCTGTTCGAAATTGGATTAAACAATTATCTACATACTGTTTCTTTGCTATTTCCATCTTTTGTTTCGGAGTAAGGCGTTTTTCTTTCTTCTTTTTAGTGAATTCATTCAGAAGCGATGGGTCTGCTTCTATTATAGAATTGATTTCATCAAAAGCCCACTCTAAGTATTTAAAAGCAAGAGCGTTTTTACTAGTTGGAGTATATGGCTCTCTTTTTATGTTAATAAATATTCCTTTTTTGGGAACAATTCCTCCCAATTCAAAATCAAATTCCTTTACAAAAGGTACAGCATCGTCTGTATTGCTTTTCTCTTCTGCCCTGATTGAAATCTTTGCAGAATGATGTTTAAGTCCATCTTGTATGGCATGACTTTGCACGATATGAGTCAATTGTTTAAAAGTTTCATATTTTTCTACATCGGCTTGCTTAGACAAATCCAAATCCAAGAGAATTTTATCTGGATTTGATTTTGATCTTACAGTTACTTTTCCTATTCTTGGCCTATCTATCTCTCTTTCTATATATTGAGCGATATTTCTATACATGCCATGCCCATAAGTAGCTTCAAAAGAAAAGGCAAATATAGATATACTCTCATTGTTTTTTACAAAGGTATATCCTCCATAACCATGAGAGCAATTTGAATGTAAATCCATTATATCCATGCCACAGAGCATAGCTACATGTTGGTTTTTAAGCCATTTCTTTCTGAAAGCTTCACAATGTGCTTCTCTTTTCATATGCATCATATGTGAGGTATGTGAGGAAGCAGATACTACTCTTGGAGTAGTGGACAGGCAAGAATAAGGAGCAGAGTAGAAGTAGCTATTCTCATACTGAGAGGAAGAATACTCTTGCTTCTTTCTCTTCCTTACTCCTGTCGTCATGTATTCAAAATTAAAGGCTTCCTGTGAAAATGGTCTGAACATAGAAGCCTCATTCAGATTCAAGAAGGCAATAAACTCATTTGTACTCAAAAGAAAGAATGCATTTTTACCTATTCCATTCAAGTGTGGATATCTTTTGAAATAACTATTTTGCATTTCTGTTGAGATATCACTATATTTTCTGAGAGGAATTCTTCCCATTTTCATATTTTTAAAAGGGAAAGAAGGGGAAGGGCATATGAGAACAGGGCTAAATCCCTGCTCAAGTGAATTTATAAGAGAAAGTTCAAAACCTTCTTTTATTTTGGCAGTAGCAGTTAAAGAAGGATATTTCTTTTCGGAAATATCTATACGTTCAGTCTTGTAAACCTTTTGCTTTATCAACGACTCCGCTATAGCGGCATGTGCTTTATCGGCAGTACTTCTGCGGTCTACAGCAACAGGAGTTTCAGTAACAAGAGTAGCCTTATTCATTTGCTCTCCAATATGATAGTAATCGAATCACCAATAATAACAGAGTCAGATACTAGAAACCTGATAGAAGCTTTGAGATCATTGACATAAACTATGCCTTTGCTACTAATAATTTCTCTCATCACTTCTACGCAGGAATCTTGTTTAGTTTCTACGATATGATGCCAAATTGATTCAATCAACCTCTCCTTTTTTATTGGCTTAAAGATTATAGTTCTCTTTGGAGGAATACACCACAAAGGAACCCATATCAGTAGGCAAACTACAATAAGCTTTTTCATCCTATTCCTCTTTGATTGCGTCACAGATTAATTGCAGCCTCAGTTCAGTATCCTTGTTATTATCTAACAAGGGCAAGAAAACAGTAGCTCCTTCCTTTGGCTTTGCTCTTACCACCGTAACTGCTTTATCATCAATGATTAACGTAAAATGATCAAGACGAGGGTCTGTCATTATCGCCTCGTTGTTATAAGAGACACACAAAGACAGACAAAAAGACAGGATACTACAATTGCTGGCATTTGGTAGGCTACTTCCCCTACCTTTAGAAAAGTGTACATATCATACATATCGATCTCCCTAAAATATAAACTTGTCCTGCCCCCCACCAGAATTTCACTGGTCTTCGATTGTGGTTTGACGTCTACCCCACTCAGGCAGGACAAGTTTATTGCTTTTATATTTCAGTTACATTAGAAGCAAAGAGTTCTGGCCTTCTCAGCAATTCATCATCCAGATAGTCATACTTTCCACGTTTCTTAGCGGCAGTAAATCGTTCCCAACAATCATCTTCCTGCACCTTCTTCAGCATTGCAGCTTTGGAAAATTCTTGTTTCTTTTCTTTTGCTCGTACATTTTTCTTTGCAGCAGCAGGGTCAATAGAAGCTTGGAGTGCTGCAAACGAATTAAACTTTTTCATTGCTTTCTCCCTTATCTAATGGTTAGAGTAAAGTTATTGCTATTACTATGTAGTGAAGCTCATTTCTTAAATACCTTTCCCCCTATATATAGGGTATGAGTAATAAGAATTGTATCAAAGATGTACGCCATCTTGCCCATAGATTGAAGCAAAGATATCTGCTTGTCATTATAGATAATAAACTTCCTTCCTTCTACTATATCCATAAGCAATTCAGGAGAACGCATCTCCATCATACAATACTCATAGATATATGTGAATAAGACCTTGCTAGGGTCTAGCTCATATTCTGCTTTCTTCTGTCCCAACTGCATGACAGATACTATTGGTTCAGATGGCGGCATCATTTCTCCTTAAAACATGTTGAGCATAGATTCAGGATATAATCCTAAAATAACAAAGACTAAAGTAATTGTGCCAAGGATGAGATACGTCATAACTATAAAAGCTGCAATAAAAAATAACATCATGCAGATTCCAGAAATTACTGTTATCCACTCACGGCTCCATATAAAATCTGATAGTTTTCTTTTTATAGCTTTCATTCATTATCCCCTTTAGAACATTTGCAACATTTATCTTTTCTTAGGATAGATTCACAATCATTGTAACTTGTATATTCTTTTTCACATTTAGCGCATTTAAGTCCATAAGGATAGTTGTGTCCGTTTACCATTATAGCCCTCGTTTTCTATCCTTTTCTAATCAAGATACAAGAAAACCCCTCTCACTCTATTATTCTAGAGTGAGAGGGGAATAGATTATAACCTGTCAGCTTCCCGCCTTATTCTTACAACAGCTAACTTGATCATTCTGCCAACAGGCCATACGATAAACGCACTGGTATTGATAGCTTCGAGATAGTCAGCTATGCTATTAAGCTCGCATTTAATCATTTTGAGCTTTTTAATGCATTCATCCAATACAGCGTCTATCTCTGCTGATGTCATTTTCAACTGCTCGTCTTTGTCTACCATCCGAATTTATCCTTTGTTATAAGGTAAAAGAGAATTGTAATGATTACTATCAGTATTGCAATACTAAGCATTGGCTTTCTCCAATATGTCAAGTTTAGCTACATCTATTTCATTGATCAACTCAGATGCAAAGCTAAAGAACCCCCGTTGAGGATTCTTTTTATCTTCCGCAAGCCACACATTACCAGTGATAAGATACCACTGCATGCCACCATGAAAGATGTCTAATTCAATTTGTATTTCTGTATCGCCAGTGATATAGTTATTCTTGAATATATCTCTAGCTTCAGCTTCAGGCAATATCCCTCGCATAATCTCTCCTATGCTTTGCGGAATAATACCACTGCTATTATACAAAGACACACAAACGCCAAAGCATGCAGGTTAGTACTGGCGTATATATATCCTTGAGCAGCAATAAGAAATAATATAACACAGCTAAATCTTTGAGCGAGTTTCATTTAACTATCTCCTTGCCGGGCCATTTCAAAAGCATAGCCGCAAAGATAAGTTTTTCAGCATGATGTTGTCTCACATCCTGCGTGAGTTGAAGAGGATTGCCAATAAAAGTACAGCCATCCATCCTTCTGAAACTCTTCTCCTTTTTAACAATGTGCGCTCCTATTCGTGATAGACATTTATCTCGACTCCAATAACCAGTTGTACCTTGCTTCCTTTGAATCTGTTTAATAATGTTCATGCTATCCTCCCAACTAAATAGGAAAGAACTTTGTTAATCTCTAAAAAACCTAAACATAGGCTCGTGATCATCTATTGCTAATTCCATTTCTTTTATAGTATTGATTGCCATTCTTATTTTTGTCATAATATTTAATTTTGTATCCTGTGAAATATAATTTCCTTTTATATAGCTATCATGCATACTTTCTATAACACTTTGTAATTCTTCAATAGCTATATCTTTCTTGCTCATATTATCCTCTCATTTGGTTATCTCTTAGGTTTCTAATAGTACAGCACCCTGTTCGTGCCATATATTGCATTACATTGCATTATATTTATACAAGACTTTTTTATCTTCTTTTATTTAGTTTTATAAACACTGATACCCCTGTTACTTTCGTAACAGGGGTATCAGTTAACTGTTGATGGTGCAATTACTTAACTGGCTAACAGCTTGTTGAAAGCCTCGCAGCTATCAGGGCAAACAACCTTGACGCTCTGCTTACGAATGTGCGTTCCGGTTCTGATAGCCTTTGCAAGAGGTTCACCTTCTTTAATCGGCTTTGCATGCTGGAAGTACTTCGCCAGTATTGCATTGTCTCCGCTAAACAGATTATTCTTGATACCACGTTTGAATATCCGCTCAGTGCCATCCGTGTACTTGGCGAAATTGTACCCCTCTTTTGTGGCTAACAAATGCCACAAGGTTTGACCGTGTTGATACGCCAGTTGCAATTCGTTATCCTCCAACCAGCTTGCATGCGCCTTGTTCTTGTCGTTGTAACGCTCACAGAGCTTGTCCGCCGAAGGATAAATGCGCCCCTCACTATCTTTGTAGGCTTTGGCTTCTTTGTCGCTGTGAAACAGTTGCAACTGCTCAGGACTCGCCGCATCGAACAGATCGTTGATAGTCACTTCGGTAGGGTCATCGCCAGAGATATCGATGAATAAAGCCATACTCCGCTTTATCATCATTATCTCTACTTTATCCAGAGGGGTAAGGGATTCGATTTTGTCAGCATCGGTAAAGAACACAAAAGGCTCACCTTTGTGTTCCGAACCTGCCAACAAATGCCACAAGTCAACATCGTAGGAGCCAGTAGGAGAATTAACAAAACCATCCCCGCCTTGTTCCTGAGTGATAATAACGTGACTTCCCTTTTCCAGACTGATGCCCTGCTCTACTGTGCTTTTCATCTTGTTAACTCTGCGAAGCTTGCTATTCAGCTTAGACATTTTAAAACCTTTCAACTGTGTCCCTTGTGATTGTTTGCCGAAATCATACCTTGTAACGTCCATAGGACAACCACAAGGGACGATTAAACTGCAATCAGTAGGGAGACAACCATAACCATAATCAACTCCGTAATGACTGCCCTTACAGTCACTAAGGGATAAGTGGTTTACAGCTTTATCTCTCTCTATATCACGTCCCACAAATATCAGTGGTACGTTTTTAGATATTTTTGTACTAAATTCAGCAGATTTTTTAAATTCTTTCTGCATCCTGCATCTAGCCTTTTTGAATTGTAAAACACTTGTCCAACCAGAGACAAGTTAACACCTTTAGACCCATAAAGCAAGACTTTTATCTACCTATATATAAAGAGTTACAGAGCTATTAGAATGATAATCACTATCAGGGGGAAGTCTTTTCTTTTATAGTACTTAGCAAGCTAAGTCCTTAAAAGAAGTAAGACTTGAAAGGCATAAGCAAATGCTATCAAAGCGAAAACCAAAAGCTTCTAAAGCTATAAGCAACAACTATCTAAGCAGAAGCAACGGCTATCAAAGCAGAAGCATCTAAGATATACCCCTAGTATCAATCATAAGGGGTAGACCCCACCCCTCCCCTATCATTATTTCAGTTCTCTTTAAGTAATATCCCCCACGTATCTCATCCATTTTACAACATCTTATTCTCAAACTACCCCATTCTTATTCTCAATCTCTCTAAAACACCCCTGTACACAAGCGTTAAAAAAACTCCATAACTCCATCCCCATCAAAGCACTATGTCCACTTTGAGAATGACTTTGAGAAAGCACACAGGGGGGTCTTCGCCCCCCACCCCCTTCAAGGTTAAAGGTACTTAGAGTGAATTTTTTCCTTGACAAATCGACATAAATGTGTTATATTACAGGCCAGTAGATTGCTATACACATATGTCACTGTAAGGCACATTAACCAGGAGATGAGATGAAGTCTATCGAAGAAGTTTTGCTGAAGCTGGTAGAGGACTCCGACTTGGTAGAAGTGGTAAGCTGTCTGGATATATTCATAGCCCCGAAAGATAAATGCCGGGTGAAACTGTATGATGAAGACGGAGAGCAGGTCTATCCTGTGGAGGGAGCATGACAGTTCCCGAAGTAGATGTGAATGACCTGATAGATGAGTATGTAAGATTCAGAGATCAATCCATGTACATGATATGGAAACCGGGAGGGATACTTGAAGTCTTTAATGCAGAAGTGGGATGAGGTATATAGACAGAAAGTAGTAGAGCGGTTTATAAATCACAAAGTAGCAGAATGTCTCAAGTGTAATGGCAAGGGATGGTATGAAGTAGGCAAGATAGAGAACTTGTGGATGATTGATAACCGAATTAAAAAACTCTGCTCATGTAGGGCAGAAGCCAAACGGGAGGTACTCATGGCATTAACACCATTAAGAAAAGATTTTCAGCAGTTGACGAATGATGAATTTCTGCACTTGAAGCGTTTAGGAATGCTGTATGAACTCTACCCCGAATATGTAGAGACAATAGATACCAGAGGAAAAAAGATTAAAGCAGAAGAAAAGGCCAAAGGAAAATATGAGAAGTATGAACACCACAAGAAAGAAGTGTGGGTGAAGAAAGAACTCAAGGGAACTCACAGGGAATGCTGCCTGTGTTTCGATTGTGAGAACTTCCACCCGTTTGAGATTACGAATTGTCACATAGCACAGGCGAACTTTGAACTGTGTAAGAAGTTCAACACTGTACAACCTGTTTTTGAATGTCCTGAATTTAAGGAGAAGTTTAATGCCAAGACCCCAACAACTCAAACGACTGAGAAATCTGACTGAAGCTGAAATGCAAAGACGAGAGGGAGAACTTATCCCATATAGAGCAGAGCCGATGAAGTGGTATTGGAAGCTGGCAGGATTCGCAGCAGTAGTGATAACATTCATAGCAGCTATGGGAGGATGTTAATGACGGAACGAAGGAATCTATCACAAGGAGCCATCTGGCAATCGGGAGCGGTAGACTTCTGCAAGTGTGGAGGACTGATACACCGGGATGGCAAATGCACTATGAACTGTAAAAAGCCCACAAAGAAAACGGAGAAGAAGTGAAAGAACAGTCTTTCTTAATCAAGCACAAAGGAAGCCCTGCTCTCCCCATCACCATACGGGAAGAGATCAAGACCGTGATAGATATGGGAGAATGCTGTGCATTGTTTGAGCAACACGGAGAGATGGATGATAATGCCAGAATGAACCTTCTGGCTAAAGTAGTGTCAGATATGGTCAACTCTTTTATACCCCTGAAGGTTAAACGTGGCGTGACGGCTGGCTGTGGAAGCCATAGGAAGGGCGTAGCGAGCTTATTCTATATAGACAATACAACTCTTAGCCATCTGAACGAATGGCCTAAAGACAACAATGCAAGAATCCAAATCATTGTAGACTGTTGGAAAGACATACAGGATGTGCTGGACGCATTCGGAATAACTGTGGAGGCTAGGAATGACGCTAGATAAAATACATATAAGAGAGAACTACGACGACAAGTACTCGTTCTGTGGGAAAGCTTCTGATAACTTCCAGACGAAGGAAGAGGTCAGGAAGAATGTGAATCATGGAGAAACCCACCCCGATCACTTCTGTAAGACATGCTGGATTAAATGGATGCAGTGGTACAGCTTTACACGGAAGGGACTAGACATTCCAGAAAGTGAGAAACTCTAATGGCTAAAAAGAAACGTCGCAGTATGATGGATGAAATGGCTGATATGGAACGAGAGATGTCAGACAGCACTAGAGCTAGGAAAGGTAAAACAAATCCTAGGGTCTTGGCTGGTCTTAAAGAATTGGCTAAAAGAGTAAGTAAGAAAGGCAAGACAGTTTCTAGCGTTAAATCAAAGTCTGCTACTAAGCAGAGAAAGAAAGCTGTCAGTAAAGCGAGAAAGACTATGAACCATATTGACCCTAGAAGTGGAACATCAGGCAGAGCTAGGGACGGGAGGTAGCATGCCTAGACCAAGCACAAGACGGAAAACTTCTTCTACATCTAAGAGCAAACCTCACAGGAGAAAGAAGATCAAAGGCCCGATTGATTCACGGACGGGCAAACCGAAGAGGAAACAATAATGGCTATTAAGAAACAGTGTGCTAACTGTATGTGCATTAATGAGATACATAACTTGACATGCATCATGTGTGGGAATGAACTTGCTGTAGCCCGACTGCCAAAAGGCTATACCAAGAACGAGAAGATACTTCCCTCCCTTTTAGATCACAAACGCATACGACATCTGACGAAAGATGAATTCCCGACAAGGATGATATAATGGAAGCTTTTTTTGATATGCTAGCTTGGCGCACTTTGCTGCATTTCATAGGTGGATTTATTATAGGCTTTGTGTCGGCAGGGTTTACTAGGTGGCTTATAATAGCAGTAGTGCTTGGAGTATTGACAATAAAAGAATTTTTTATAGACCCACATCCTAGTGATCTGTATTGGGTAAAATCAATTATGGATATAGGAGTGTGGAGTATAGCTATGGCACTCGGATATTTCGGGTACATGTATTGCAAAGGAGATAACAATGAAAGAACAGTCAAGTGAAACTAACAACGGTAGCATGACCTTGAGGAACGCCAGAGATACTGGCCCTGCAAAACGTAAGATGAAGGGTTCACATACTGCGTATGATCCTCGTGATCGTGGTGCAAGCCCGAAAGGGAACCCTGCTGGCAAATGTGGACTTAGAGGCTAACAAGGAGATACAATGGCTGTACCTAGGAGAAAGAAATCATTTGAGGCGAAACTATTTGAAGAGTTTGATGATAAGAAACTTCTTGAAGCTGCCAAGCTTATTTCCACAGGCAACCTCAAGAACGTACCTCAGTTGAACTTCATCCAAGGACTTATCAATAGAAAGCTGGAAAAAGAGAAGACGGAAGGACATGTAGATATTGATTACATGTCCTTGCTTCAAGTCGGATGGGAAGCTTGTCGTGACGATGGATTGATGGAGCCGTTGACAAAAGCCCTTATGAACAAACAGCGAATGCAAAGAGGGGAGAATATAGAATCCCCCAAGAACTTTAAAGAACTTGAAGAAGTTGTTAAAAGGGTCGCTGAAGTCGAAGGGACTACTCAGGCTGATATCAAAGAAGGAGCCAAGCATTTTTTGAATGGAGATTTTGATAAGGAATTGGAGGAAGGTGAGGATGTCGAACACAAAGCTGACCTTGAATGAACCTGACCTGAACATCTTTAATAACGCAGAGGAAATGGATGTCCATATGAGTTCTAAAAAGCAGAAGATTAAGTTGCAGATTGAGAGGGCCAAGAAGCTGCCTAAAGAGGGAAGTACAGTCTCAGAGGTAGCAGAGGCTCTTGAAATGACTGACGATGAGATTGAGGCGAACCTGTCAGTGGGAGTTATCGTGACAAAGTTCACCAAGGGAAAACGGCTGGTAACAAACGAGTCCTTACTATGGGCCGTCAGAAACCAGAAACTGAAAGCATATGAAGTCGAAAAAGACTAAAGGAGAAGCAAGATGGCTAGTGATTTCTTAGAGAAGGCTGCTGCTGTATCACCAGCAGATGAGGATGAAGCTCGGTACGAAAGAGAATACCAAAGGATTGATTCTGGATTGGATGAAATAGAAGACGCTATGGGTGACGATGATGAAGCTCTGGAACTCGCAGAGGAAGAACGAGAAGAGTTTACTGAGTTCATCGAAGAGACAGACAACAATGAACCTAGAGAAGAGCGTGTAGTTGAGTTGCAGGAGCATGACCCTGAGAACGATGATGTAGACCACAAGGACAGGTGGAATAAGTTTGCCCAACAGAAGGGCTATCACGAGAGGGTTGTAGCAGAGCGCAAGGAACAGACAGGACACGGAGTAGTTGTACCTAATCCAGAAGAAGTAGTAATGATCGAAGAGAGTAGACTGAGAGCCAATCGTAAGAAAGAGATTGAGAAGGAGCGTAAGGTGACTCAGGCTACTATCGTAGATAAGGCCGGGAATGAGTTGAAGACACATGTGCCGAAGAGGGTGCATGAGTTGTCGAAGGAAATTAAGGTTCCTTCAAAAGAGATCATAGCTATACTTGGGCTGAAGTCGCATCTGACCAAGGTTACACTTGAGCAGGAGAAAGCACTGACAGCCGCTTTAGCAAAACAGAAAACGAAGAAGAAAGAAAAGAAGCCCATCAAGATGAAGAACAGGGACAAGCAGGTTCAGGCTGAACTGAGCAAGTCCCGTAAGGAAATGTTCGAAGCTGACCCATCAAGGATTGATTGGGTTCCCACAGACGTAGTAGATAATGTTGGCATGCATCCTGCAATGTGGAGGGCATACCTGCTTTGGTTCCGTGACATGCGTAAAATGAAGCCGGGACTTACTTACGAGGAAGCGAAAGGGTCGTTGTCCAGAATGGGACACCCTATGCGCTATAGGGCGAGGATGGCACAGAGACAGCAAGCGAGGATTTAATGGCAGACAAGCAAATAGATTTCGCTGCCGCAAATGCCTTTTCTTCTTTCGAGTGTTTGCTGCAAGATAAGCGAATGACTAAAAGACGTTACCGTATGCTAGGGATGTTGTACTTAGCTTGGTTGAAGAATAGAATCGCAATGTATCCGCTTCTATGTCTTCCGCATACAATCCCGTTTCACTCTTCCTATAAGAAGATGAAAGCGTTGTTCGGTGGAAACAGAAGCAGTAAGACGTTTTCTACTGCGGCTGAGATGGTAATGATTGCAACGGGTCAGCATTTTTGGAGACACCCTGCCTCATTACCGAAGCCTCCCTTTCAGATGTGGGTGTTGACGGAAGACTTTAAAACCGCATGGGATGTACAGTTACAGGCATTGCTCTACTGGATGCCTCCTAACATGGTATATCCCTTAGACGAACATCTTAGATGGTCGGGTAGTACACATGAACTGATAGTGACTCGACCTGAAGGGGATGTTACAATACAGTTTCGCTCATGGACGCAGGGATTCAAAAGACAGAGAGGCCGCTATGTGGCTGAAGTCTGGTTCGACGAAGAGCCTGAAGATGAGGACGTTTTTAGAGAGATGGAGTTTCGTACTTTGGGTGCTGGTGTCGGTAGCACTGTTATCTCTGCTACGCCTCAGTCTGGCGCAATGTCCTATCTCTATGATAGAATTATTGAGAACAAGCGTAACGACCCTGAAGTGGAATACTGGCTTCTGAACAGTTACGATAATTTCTATCTTGATCAGAAGGCTCTGAAGAGGCTGGATGATATGAGCATAGGCGAGGATGAAGCGGAACGTGACATGCGTATTAAAGGCTTGTTCGCTGTCCGTACAGGGAAAGTGTATAAATGTTATAGGGATGAATACTATGACAGCGATCTAAACCAGAAGGGTTGTCTGGTTAAGGGCAACTTCGAGATACCTAGATGGTGGAACAAGTACATGGCTCTAGACCCCGGCTACACAGTATGCGCTGTAGGATGGTATGCAGTTGACCCGTCCAATGGTGACATCTACAAGTACCGGGACATGAGGTTTGAGAACGAAGCCATGAGTGAGATAGCCAGAAAGGTACGAGTAGTTAATGGTGACGAAAGAATAGAGTTCTGCGTAGTGGATGGAAGTGAGCCTAACGCAGCAGTGGAGTTACGAGCTTTTGGGATTAAAGCTGTTCTTGATAGGGACTTCGCCAAGAATCTCAAAGATTTTTCTGATAGAGGTAGAAAATGGGCTGGTATTGAAAGGACGAGAGGATATCTGACAGGGGCTTATGGGCCTAGACTTTTTATCCTTGACACCTGTGACAATACCAGACGAGAGTTTCAGCGTTATGCATACACTGAAGCTGGCGAACCTCAGAAAGAGAACGATCATTTTATGGATGAGACACGTTACGTTATATCATCCAGACCAAAAGGAGAGACTCCTAGTTTGCTGAGAACGGGGCCAGTACCTACTATGGAGCAGATGATTTACGAAATGGAACAAAAGAGACAACATCCATATAACGTTATCGGAGGATTAGATGTCCCGCAAAGAACTGAATTTTAACAGGAGGAAACATGATCAAAAAAATTCTCACATGCGTCATAGCCTTGCTGATCACTTTTGCGGGGATAGGTAACGCACAAAATTCTACGACTATTCCTACTACTTTTGAGTTTGCTGTCCCTGATGGGCTGGCAAACATGTTTGGTAGGGCTGGTACGCCGAAGACATTTAAGATTAATAATGTAGGAGATGTCCTTTCAACTGCTACATCTGAAACAGAATATGCTAATTTAGGGCAGATATCGGGAATGGATATTACTATTGAGGTTGTAGAAAAACTTTCTCTTCCACAGTCGGGAGGGAAGACTGTTGTGCTGGAATATATAATAGAGCATAACACGGCTGGACAGTTTCCTACAAATCAATATACATGGCGAGACACAGTACAGCCGAGTACTCAACAGTACATTCCTGAATTGCCGACTGATGTAGGTGGAGAAGTTGTAGACTCTTTGTTTACAGTAGTTTACAATTCAAATGCTAACTTGGCAAAGGGGGATAAGGTTACTCTTGGGTTTACCCATAACGTAGCTATTAACACTACTGATAATGGAGAGCTTACTACTGTAGCCAAGACAAGAGAAGAAGCTTTAGTTGGACTTGGAGTTTTATATATCTGTGGATTTGATTCTATTGTAGGAAATACAAATACTATTCAAATGGGAATCTTTCCTGCAAGCAGCAACATGGATACTTACATCTATGTGCAGGGAACTGGTGCTTATCGAGTGCAACTATTTGAGGCTCCTACAGATAGTATCTTTGGAGATACTCTGACTGTTCAAAATATGAATAGGGATACTGATAAGACATCCAGTGTTACTTTTACAAAAAATCTGATTCCTAAAGTAAATGGAGATGGAACTGAATTGATACCGTGGCGAGGCGCAGGAATTATAGGCGGTTTCACAGGAAACAACTTTTGGAGACTTGATTCTGCTTTTAAATATTATTTGAAGGTTTCATCTGGTGCTGCCACTAATGGTATTTCCATTCAGGTACTTTATAACTAATGGAGGATGCATGAGAAAGATATTTATTGTTATGTTTGCTTTCTTGCTATCCTTCACAGGTATAGCTGAAGCTCAGAATACTAATGCATCTAACGTGAACTACGCAACACAGGAATGGTCTGCAAGTCCGAATCTATTTGCTTTTACTACAGATGCTCAGATATATAAAGCAGATAAGCAGGGTTCGGATATGATTGAAACGTTCTGGAATCAGAATGATATAGCTGATCTTGACACACTTCAGAGTATGCGAATAAGTATTGAAGTAACCAAGAAGATAGCATATAACAGGGCTGTACTTAAGTACACATTAGCTACTCTACTTGGTAGGCAGTGGACTCAGAACACGGCTTCATGGCTGGATACAGTCTACACTACTCCGAATGGGTATTGGGTTCCTGAGACTGAACAGACTACTTATGGAGCATTGAAGGTTGACTCCCTGTTCTATGTTGAGTATAAGGATACACTGAATGTAGGAGATAAGGTAGAGATTGGGTTCTCTCATCACATTGCTCTGAGGACTAATCAGAAGGGTGAGTTGAAGACAGAATCTTACACACATATCCAGTCGAAGGTAGAAGCTGGCGAACAGTTCCATACTTTCTTGGACACTACTTTGGCTACGAATGAATTTGTTACGTTTAGGATTAATCCTGAATATGCTATTCATACTGATTTCTCTGTTCAGGCTTCTGATGGATTTAAGGTAGAAATATTTGAAGCTCCAACGGATAGTGTGATTGGTGATACTTTGACTTTACTCAATAAGAATCGAGCTAGTGATAGAGTTACTGGAACTGTTTTTACTAAGAACTTTATCAGTACTGTTGGTGGGCCGGGACTCACAATAGATGTGTATCGCAGTGGAAGAAACAATGTGATTGGCGATGTAATCACTGGTTATTGGGTTTTTGATAAAACTAAAAACTATGTGTTTAAAATTACTTCAGTAGCTAATTCTAACAACGTAAATGCACAGCTTCAGTTTCACTCAGAGGGGTATTAGTATGGCAAAAAAACTGAACAATGAGGAAAAATCGTCACGGTACTCCCAATGGATTCAGCTAGGTGAAGACTTCTTGGACTCCTACAGTGTTGATTGGGAACGCTGGCAAACGTATTGGGACACCCCCCACGTTGCCACTTCCGTAGAGGAATCGACACTAAGTCACGACGGAAGGGGGTTCAAGATGCCGTATAATATTATATGGCTGAACTGGAAGAACCTGACCGCAGTGCTTACAGGCGGAGAGTATCTGCCTGTGGTGTCCCCGATGGAAGCTGATAAAGACAGGTCTGCCAAGTTGTTAGAGTCGGTCATGGCTCACTTCTTGAAAGTCAACAACACTAAGCTTGAGATCAAGATGCTGATTCAGGATGTGCTGACCTACAACTTGGCATACATGCAACAGGGGTACTTCTCAGAGTTTAATCAGGCTACTGGAAAGAAGGGGCCGGATGAAGCTTTGAGACAGGCGGTACGAGATGGCGATATAGAGAAAGAAAAGCTTGACAAGAAAGTGCTGAAGTCTATTGATGATTATGACGACAGTGCTGAACTGATGCTTGAAGAGATTCCAGATTCAGAGACATGGTACGCTAAACGGCTTGACCCTGCTCTCGTGCTGGTTCCTCCGACAGCCAAGTATAATCTTGACGAAGCTCCGTGGCTGATCAAGAAGATATACAAGATCACCTACGAAGCAGTCCAGAGCTTCCCGTCAATCAAAGACTTGAAGCCTACATATAGTAAGAACTTCGGGACTGAGGAACATCCTGTTGAAGTAGACATGTTTGAAATCTACGAGATATGGGATAAGGCAGACCCGAATGATAAAAAGATTGTTTATGTTGTAGCTCACGAAGATACAGAGGATAGAGAACATGCGGGTGGAACTAGAGTAGCGTATGAGAAATTGGTAGAGGTTCCGTGGCCTACTGGCCTCAAGGGATTTCCAATCTCAAGGCTGTCCATGAACCTGTCGCCAAGGAAGTACTACTTGCCACCGGATGTGTACATGTACGAACATATAGCACAGGCTCTCTCAGAGCTTCTCAGCACGCAGTTAGGTTCGCATCGTAGGCATCGTAGGCGTTATGGGTATATCACTGGTGAGATCGAACCGGAAGAGCTTGATAAGATCGCATACGGAGAAGATGGGATATACTTCTCTGCTAACAGTCAAGACTCTGTATGGGAATTCAATCAGTCCATGCCGCAGTTGGACTTTGGATTCTACAACATGCTTCAAAGAATAATTGGAGAGTTTGCAGGAGTGGATGAGTTTAACAGGGGAAGTTCAAGCAGGGTAGAGACTGCAACTGAAGCTTCGTTTGTGAAGGGTGGAAGTCGTACAAGAGTCGATGATATGATTAGCATGATCATGATGTTTATGGATGAATTCTTCACTAAGATGGGGGGAATCATACAATCTCATGCATCAGGTGATGTTATGGTTAAAGTTGACCCTGACACGATGAAAGCTCTAGGCGAAGAGTCGCCTTGGATAAACGTTCCTCCTGAAGAAGTTGAAGGAAGATTCTTCTACACTATCAAGGCTGGCTCGGTAGCCAGAGAGACTAGTGAAGAGAAGAAACGGAAGTTCTTTGAGTTCTACAATATGGCTGCTCAAGACCCACACTTTGATGAGATCACTCTTAGGAGATTGCTCATTGAGAGATGGCTTGAGGAACCTGACCCTGATGATTTACTGAAGGTCGGCATGAGTGGACAAATCCAACAGGCTATCATGCTTGAACATATGATGGCTATGAAGGGCATACCTATTCCCTCTCCCAACCCACAGGAAGATCATGCTATGCATGCTGAAGCTCACGAGGAAGCCTTGGAGAATCCTCCTGAAGAATTGAAGCAGAGGATGGCTCAGATGCAGAACGCAGGAGATCAGGCTGACCCCGCCCAAGCTCAAGCTTTAGAGGGTGAAGTGGGGAATTACCAACAGCTTATACAGGCTCACCTTGAGGAAACAAGACAGTACTTGAATCCCGGTGGAGTCCCACAGAACCATAACATGAATGAAGCTGCAATGGCAGAGGGCGCAGAATCGCCTGACACGCCTCGACAGCCACAGACAACTGTTGAATTAGGTGCTGGCGAAATTCAACAATAGGAGATTCACAATGCCGATATATGATTATAAGTGTGTTCATTGTGATGTAGTCGAAGAAAGATTCGTATGGCCCTCAGAGGCAGACGAACAATCTTGCGAAGAGTGCAAGGAGAAAATGAAGCGGTTACTAAATGTTCATCGTGTAAACTTTAGAGCCTTTCCCGATCAGATTATAGAAGCTCTTGATTACAATAAGCCGATAACAGGCTATCGAGACATGAGGCGAAAGGCTCGGTCATGGGAGAACGATGAAGAAAGGAAACTGCTCGTGGATAACTTGCCCACGGCAAAGGAGCGGAAATGTAAAATTGAAACAAACAAAGCTCGAAACCGTGAAAACCAATTGAAGGAAAAGACCGGGGGAAACTTGGTCGAAATTTAAGGAGGCTTTACAATGGCAGCAGATGGACACTTAGGTATGGACACGATTACGATTGAAGGTTTGGACGAAGTGTTGGATAGGGAGGAAGATTATATCTACCCTGAAGATGAAGATGAAGGAGAAGATTATGGAGAGGATGGGATTGACCCCGAAGAAGAAGAGGGCGAAGACGAGGCGTTTGCACGGACGGACACCGTAGACCCTAAGATTGCTCAACTTGAATCACAGGTAGCACAGCTTACAAATATCCTTGCTGGCAAGAGCGACGATAGAGAAGAAGTAAAAGAGTATGACCCAACAGATGATACCACTGAGATCATCGGAGCATACAAAGAAGTATTGGATGAGATGGCTGATGATGATAAACTTTCGACACAACAGGCTAAAGCCCTATCAGCGCAGATAGGGGAGAACTTGATTCCTGCTCTGTTGAAAACTGTAGAGAAGAAATACGGGAAGAAACTAGATGATCTGGAAGGCGAGTATCAAAAAGTCAAGCACAACTTTACAGAGTCCGAGAGGACTAGAGCGGTTAATGTGTTCTTCAAAAAGCACTCTGCCGCCAACAACAGTAAGGTAATAGAAGCCCTTGATGCAGACCTCAAAGCAGACCCAGTATGGAAGAATCTCTTGGAAAATCCCAACGAGGAAAAGATGTATAATCATCTGATTAAAACCTTTTCTCCTTATGCCGAGAAAGCAAAAGCCCTGCAAAAGCGGGTTGAAAGGGCTAAGAAGAATAAGACGAGTCGTCAGAATAGAGTTACCTCTACTGCTGTAAGGGATTTGGGGGACGACACCAATGTTGCAACTGCGGCAACTCAAAAACGCAAACCGTCTATGGCGCAAGTCATGGAAGCTGAATTTCGTAAACAATTAAGAAAACGCTAGGAGGCGTTGAGAAGTAAAGTATTTGGAGGTACACATGTCTCAGATTAGAACTGAGGTCTTTGACAAAGTACTGTCCAGTACCCTGTATAAGTTCCGTGATGAAATCGTTAATGCGACATTCGCAGATAACGTACTTCTGTGGTATTTGAATCAGAAGGATAAAGTCGAGGAAGTTGATGGTGGTGCTGGTTTCAGGGAACATGTCATGCTTAATGAGGCCACTATGGAGCCTTCTTTCGAGGGGCTTGACCCTTTTACTGCTGTTGATGAGCAGCCGTTTGAGGAAGCTTTCTTCCCTTGGAAGTTTTATCGTGCGCCAATTATCATATCGGATACGGAAGAGCAACAGAACCAAGGTGTGTCCCGTATTGCTAATCTGCTTGAGGCCAAGATTGATCAGGTCACACAGACTCTTAGCAAGCGTTTGAACACACATCTGTATCAGGATGGTACTGGCAACAAAGGCAAGAACCTGTGGGGTCTTCAGAAAGTTGTAGACCTGAATAGCTACACGACTGACAGCTATGCTGGTTTCAGCCGTAGTACTTATAGTAACTGGCAGCCCACCGTTAAATCGAGTGTGGGCAAAGCTTTCAACCTGACCACTGGTTATGAAGCTCTGGTTACTGCTGTAAGAAACATCATGAACACGACTAGCAATGTTGCTAAAGGTCGTGCGGATATCATCATCGGTACTCAGAACTTCTTCGAATGGTTTGAGTTCTGTATGTATGATCTTCGCTGGATTCCTGATGAGAAGTTTGTGGATGCCTCGTTTGAGGGTATGCGTTATGGTAGTGCTACTATTACCTACGACCCGAATTTCCAGAAGCAGACTACTACTTCTGGTGAAGAGGAAGCCTATGTCTTGAACTCGAATCACATTTCGATGAAGATCAAGAAAGGGCGTAACTTCACGAACCTGCCGTTTGCTCCGACTTACATTACTGGTGTGGTTGCCAAGCTTGCGCTGATTCTGTCGTACTTGAATCTGTGTGTTGATAACTGCCAGAGTGTCGGTCTTGTTACAGGTGTAACTGCACCTGCTACTGCATAAGAGAGGAAGGACAATTATGTTTACTACTAATATTCAACCCGCCTCTCTCTATTCTAACAGTGCGAAACCGATTGAAGGGCTTGATACGGGGCTTGTTTTCAATGCTCTGCATCCCCTCGGTTTCTCTGGTGATTTCCGAGTGATGCACATTCAGGCTTCTGAAACCATTGGCGGTTGCGGTCTTGTACTGCGACAGGAATTTGGCGTACAGGGAGATGAAGCTATGGATGCGGCTACTGGTGGAAGCTTGAACTCCATCGTAGATACCACTCATGGTATTGCTACTACTCTGATCGACGATGATTCTAGGGGATTCTTCTATTACATCGACGATGCGGTAGCTGGTACTGCTGATATCGGAACTCCTGAAATTGGAGAGGTTAAAGCCATTGAGGATGCTGACACCATCCGTCTAGTAGATGATGCTGCTGACGCTGTTGCTAACGCAGACAACTACCAGATTTGGCGACCCGGACGTATGAAGCTGGCTGACGACGATGCTACCATTCCTAATTGGGGTGTGTCGTGCCGTAGCCTGACAGACGAATACTATGGTTTTATGGTTATTGCTGGTTACTGGATGGCGCAGACTAGTGCTTCAACTGGTGATGCGTTTGCTGCTGGTGATGTGGTTATTTCTGATGCCACTGCTGGTAAGATTCAGAAGGTGACTGCTGGTACTAGCGACAGTCTGGCTATTGGTCAGGCAGTGGTTGGTTCTGCTGCGGATGATGATTATGTACCTATCATTGTGCGTGGATGGCATGCATAAGCTGAACATAGAGGGGGGATTAACCTCCCCCCTCTTTTATTTATCCACGGAGGTCTAATGGCAGTACAAGGAAATTTTTATTGGCTGTACTATGGAGCCGCTAGAAAGTGCAAGATAGCAATGGACTCTAACGCTATTATAGAAGCCAAAGATGCTGCCAATGACGCTATCGAAGAAATGGCTGATATTCGAAACTGGCACTTTCTGAACGATATGTGGCATATGCAGACAAATCAGTATAGGTACACATATCCTCTTCCCGCTCATTGTGATAAGATAATCAGTATGTTTTCGACTGAGAGGGATGTTCCTATATATGAGATAGATAACAAAAGACACTCTTACTATGACCCTAATCCTAGCAACGAGGGCGACCCCTACTTTTATATGCAGAGAGGATATGGAGTACAAAGACAGCCTCATTCAAAGCTTACTATCAAGAGTGACGATGCTTCCGATACAGGAGAATTATATATCAGGGGCTTTAGCTATGGAAGAGAAGTCAGTGAAACGATTACCTTAAACGGAACTACAGGAGTTGAAAGCCTTTATGAATATTCCCTTTACTCAAAGGTGGAGCCAGCTACGGATGGATACACTGGAAATGTTACAGGCACTTGTTTTTCTGATGTCATTACTGTTTTCACTGTCACTGCTGGCAATGATGATGATATTACGAGCTTTACTCAACCTACCACTGTGGTTACTTTTACCAGTGCTGCTGGTGCTAGCGATGCTGGTGTAGCTGTAGTCATAGAGGGAGTTACCTCAGACACAGAGACAAATGTCAAGGAAGCAGGGGTGCTTGATGCAAGCGGAGCGTACACTACTACCGCAAGCTTCAATAAGATATATCCTCCTTCCAAGCAGGATTCGACAGGAGTTATCACGGCTACCGATTCAGATGGGAATACTTTATGGTCGGCTGGCCCTACTGATAACAGTGTAGAATACCTACAGATAGCTTTCCTGAATCCTCCTGACAGCACAGACACAATACGACTTACGTTTAAAAGAAAGACTACAAGGCTGGTGAATGACTATGACCCACTGCCAATCCCGACAAAGTACAGTACTTATCTCAGGGCGTTGGTGATGGCAAAGCTGTATGACTACATGGGGCATCAGGATAATAAAGCTAGAGATGCCTACAGGAAATACGAGATGGGACTAAAGAAGATGAAGAAGGAAGATGATGCCAACAGGAAGGCATGGATTCAGCAGGGTAGAAACGAACCACCTACAGAGATAAACAGACTTCAGTACCCTTACGGTGGGTACTCTATTATATCAGGAGATTAAGCCTATGAGAGAAGCTTTAATAAAAGGAATGCCCTATGGTCTTAGTAACCGGGGCAACACCACCATGCTCTCTCAATATGAAATGTCTGATTGTCTGAACATAGATTTGACCAGATATGGATTGCCCACTACGAGAGGGGGAAGTTCAAAGCTGTATGGAACCCCTCTTGAGAGTGGGGCTATGATAAATGGTGGCACAGAGTTTAAAGATTATGATGGGTTCTATCATATAGTGGTAGCATGTAACGGCAAACTGTTCTACGATCAGTCGATAGACAGAGATACTATAGATATAGGTTTCGCTCAGTTAGGGGCTGGCCTTACGCTGGATAGTGATAAGGATACTTTTTTTAGCTGGACTACTGCTACAGAGAATAACTACAGTCCTATATTAATAGGCACTGATGGAGAGAATGAGTTATTTGGATGGAAGGGTAAAGTTGATGGAGTCTATACTGATGTAGAAGAGATTGTCAGTCCAGTGTCAGGAGCCAGAGCAGTAGAGTGGTTTAATAACTACCTGCTGGTTGGCAATTACAAGATAGATGGCATAAGATATGCCAGTAGGTTATGTTGGAGTGACTTAAGATCACCTACTACTATCTCAGGACAGGACGATATTTTTGTAGGAAGTGCAGACGACCCCATAGTTGTTATGACTAAAGCTCTGAGGTACATTGCTATACTGAAAGAAGATTCGCTTTGGAGATTGGAGATTAACCGTGGAGCAACTTCAACCTATACCCCTGCTGACACTGACCCTGTGCCTTTTGTCCTTGAGCATATCGCTAGTGGCGTTGGTTGTGTCGCACCTAACGGTGCTGCGGTGTACGAGAACTTCGTTTATTTTCAGGCAAAAGATGGGCTTTATAGATGGGATGTAAGAGGTACTGATGAAGATTCAGTACAGAAGATAGACACAAAGATTGACATAGATAACATTGATTGGGATCAAGTAAATCGGGTTGCAGCAGTAGCTTACCCACGAAAAGGGCAGATAAGGTTCTGGATTCCTGAAGAGTGGGATGATGTAGCTGATAAAGAAAAGAGTTGGTTCTACTCAATACATCATCACCTGAACGATGATAGGCGCAGACCCATGCTCCCTTCATTCACTAGGAACAAGCTTAAGGCTAATGTGTGCTGGCAGGGAAGGGACATAATAGCTAGGAACAGACTGCCTGTAGAACTTCCTATGATCTTTGGAGACAATGACAACACTCCGTATTTATTTGTAGGAACATATGATGGCTATGTGCTGAAGGTGGATACTCCGTGGTATAATGATTATGGAGAAGCCTATGAATCGTATGTAACTACAGGAGATTTAAATTTAAACACCAGTAGAAGAAAGACAATGAACCAAGCTCATGTCACTGCCGGGTGTCCGATACATCAGAATTGCGATATGACGATTACTCAGTACACTGACTTTGGGAACATTGCTTCTGCTGAAGCCACTTTCGATTTCACTAACAGTGGAAACAACAAGACTGTTGATATGATCTTAGGTGGTCACGATAGATATACTAAGTTAAAATTCTACACCTATGAAGCTTCCCACGGCTTCAGCCTAAGTTCGTTTGTAGTAGGCTTTGATATTACCGCATAAGGAGGTTGCATGGGACTCATTGCTAGATTAACAACTTGGACAGAGGGGAGTGAGCTTTCCCATACGAACCTTAATGCTGAGTTTGATAATATCCATGATGAGATAAACGGATTTCTGGATGAGAATAACTTTGACCCTACGGCTCAATTGCCAGATAGTATTCTTGCTCCGATAACTTCATCGGGCATGGTAACAGACCCGGCACTGTCGGAGAGTGCTTCTGGAATTCTCAGGTCACAATCTGGAATAGACACAACTGCTGGAAAAGTATGGAAGTATGATGGGACTACAGCTACACTGGCTGATCCTACAGACCCATTGCTCTTGGACTATTTTATCTCTGTAGCTAACGGTATTGCAGGAGAAGGTAATTATCAAGGGGTGGTGGCAGGAACATTTACAAAAGGATTGAAGTACCTTGGCACTGCCGGAGCATTGGTAGATAATATTGATGGACTTGCTTCAGGGAGTTGGATTATTCAGATTGGCTTTGCTCCGACTACAGGCAAGCTGGTGGTAATGAATCCTAATGGTCGTTCATTCGGCAAGAAACGATAGGAGATGAAATGAAGTTTAAAGACATTTGTAAAATAGGTGGAGCTATACTTCTTCCATTGATGATCTGGACAGCCGCTATTGTGGACACAGGAATAGCTGCCACTTATAGTAACCTGATGAAGAATGATTCTACATATGTAGACACTCTTGTTCCTCCACTGGATAGTGCGGCTGTGTATGACAGTCTTGCAGCCAAAGCTTCTGTCGCTCAGTTTGAAGCTGATAGTTCTGCTATGGATGATAGCCTTGCAGCTAAAGCTTCATTAGCACAGTTTCTTGCGGATAGTGCTGAAACAATGGACAGTATTGCTCTTAAGTTAGCAATTGATAGATGGCTTGCTGATTCTGCTAATGTATGGGATTCTCTTGCTGTCCATCGGCAGGACATCAATGACCTTGATCCTCTTGGAGTTCTGCCTGTATTGGATACTGCTAGAGTAGCTTTAGATTCAGCTCAGCAAGCAGCAGATTCAGCTAACTTAGCTTTGTTACAGATTGATAGTTTAAAATATTATTATGGAGAAGCTGCTGATACTACTAGCCCCGGTAAGTTTTATTATTATAATCAGGCTGATAGCTTGTGGCACAGGGCTGGAACAAGTTCATCTATAACTGCTCTTGGGGTTGCTGTTGATTCTGTTCCTCTTGGGGAGATTTGCAGATACCAGTATACAGGACTCTTCAGTGATGCGGATTATGATAATATTATTCATCCCGGCAAGAAGGTAGTCAACGACTCTGTTACTGCTGGACTTGTTGCTGTGGTAGACTCTAATCGAACAAACACAAAGAAAATGCAAGGATATGGTGTGGCTCGTGATAGTATAACTATCATGCTGAACATTGATTCTTGGGTTTGGGTATGGGAGTAAAAATGAAAAAACTGCGGATAATGTTAATTCTGATGGTCTTAACTCTATTGCCCACATTGTCATTTGGGGCAGACTCAAAGGTTGATGCCGATGTGGTTTTGTATAAGCAGCCACTAAATACAATTGATCGTGTGTCTATGCGTACTAAGAACAGTGCGCATTTTGAAAAAGATTCAATTGGCAGTAAATCATTTATGGTAAATGTAGGTTTGGCTCCTATGCATTGGGATTCTGTTGGTACATGGAAGAGATTTAATTTTGAAAAGAAAGCTACTGAGAGCGCATTAGCTGCCAAGACTGATAGTAAGGTTGCAGTGGAGTTTGACGAGAAGATAGAACCCGGCCCATTTAAGATAGAATATCAGAAAGACAAGCCGGGCAGGAATAAGTACACTAAACGTGGCACAAGCATTGAGTTTTTCCCTGCCGACAATATAGCTGATCTGCCTACTACCTTGACTGTTAGTAGCACAGGGGCAAAAGAAGTTGTAAAGCTGGATTCTGAATCTCCGACACGAGTGGTATGGGGCTATAAATTGGTGGGACATGACACTAAGAGACAGCTTGCTGAAAACCAACCGATATATGGCTCTGATGGTAAAACAATTAACGGCTATTTTCCTGCTTTGACCGCAGTAGATCAAGATGATGATCCTGTATCTTTGACTACTACTATCACGGCTGATAGTATAATTGTGCAGATGGGAGCTTTTACAGAATTTGCTTTGCTTGATCCTACTGTGCATGATACAGTAGTTACTGGTAATGCCAGTGCAGAGCATGTTAGAAATACTGTTGGTACAGGGTTTGATCAAACAAGAAATGTGGCCTCTGGTGATGACAACCAGCCAATTAGTTTAGCTGGTACTCAGTTTGGATCAAGTACAACAGCCTTTTATCGACAATTTCTAACCTTTGCGCTTGATCAGATGGATGAGATTGTGATACTGGACTCGGCAAAGTTGCAGTTCAGTATCAGTGATCTTGGTACAGGTGACTCTGCCTTGCATGTTGTTATGGTACGGGGAACATATACTGGCACAAGACATAATGATTGGTTCAATGACTTTGATGGTTGGGCAGCTTCAGGAGCTTATGATGTAACTGAGTATGGTTCGGCACATTGGACAACTCATGTTGCTGGTGAAAACTATATCAGCTTTAACGCTGAGGGTATAGATTCACTAAAAGAGTACATCAATTCTGATAGCCTTCGTTTGGCTATTTTAACCCAAGATGATGTCAACGGGACATACACAGTTCCTCAATCTTGTGGGCATGGTACTGCGTTTTATCAAAGGATTGAATTCTTTTATACCGAACCAACTGCCCCCACAATTGCTGCTGTGGAGGGAGACACTACACGTTTTGTAGATCAGGAAGTGCATGCTGATCTCACAGACAATGGTGGATTTACTTATGAAAGAGGATTCCAATTCTTTATCTACCAAAACAATGAAGATACTTTAACAAGTTCCAATGTGGGGGATTTCTCCACAGGAGTATTTTCTGATACTCTGGAAGGTCTTGTGATAGATACCAAATATGTTTATCGTCCTTATGTGTTTGGTTATGAGGATTCGGCTGTTGGGGGTTGGGACACATTGTCCACTGTTAGTGGTGGTGTATTAACAATTGACGGACGTTCTGTCAATACAGCTAAATAATGGAGATACTATGGGAGCAGATAAAGATCGTAGGCATGGGGACTTAGAGATGGCTAGACAGCTAGGAGAGATATGCACATCTGTCTCATACATCAAGGAAAAGGTGGATGAGACAGATGGCAAAGTTGATAAGTTGGTAGCTGATACTGCTGTGCAAGGCAGTCAGATTGAAGCCCATGAGAAACGTATGGATGCTGTAGAGCATAAGTGTGCGGCTGTGCAGCAAAGTAAAGTAAGTAGTGGAAGTGCTATTGATTGGATGAGCAAGTATAGAAATACACTCGCAGCCGCTACTCTGTCTGTAACTACGATTGCGGCTGCTATAGTAGCAGTAGTTAAAATATTTTAACCTTGACTTTTCGAGGGTAAAGTGTTATATTGCATAAATTTACTTGCAAGACCAATACAACTAGGAGGCGTATTTGATAGTAAAAGAATATGTAATCCCCTATCGGTATGGGGAGACAGTTGACTTTGGGTTCTTGGGCGATATTCACTACGATGCTATCAACTGTAAACGCACTAAAGTAAAGCAAGATATTCAGTACTTGGTAGAAAAACAGATAAAGGTATTTGGTATGGGAGATTATTGGGAGGCTATGACTCCTGATGATTTCAGATATAATACTGAGAACTTTCAACCTCAATATAGACACATCAATCCAGATAGGGCTGTGTCTCTTATGATCAGAGAAATGAAGAACCTGCTCAATCCTTTGGGAGATAACCTCTTAGGATTGCTGACAGGGAACCATGAGAATACTCTGAAGCAGAGGCATAAGATAGATATGCAATGGCAATTATGTAACGCATTGCAGGAGCAGGACGAGGACGAGATTAAGGAGAGACACCCGCTTGATCTTGGCTACAACTGTGCTTGTCGTATGAAGTTTGTGCAAGTAGATGAAAGTGGTAATCGGCAGAAGACAAATGTTATGACGTTTAAATTATGGCATGGTGCTGCTTGTCCTGCTACTAGAGAGACAAGAATGACCAAGCTAATTAAGCATTCAAAGCATTTCCTTTCTGACCTTCATGTAGTTGGTCACTGGCACGATCTTCATTTTGACGACAGGTTGGATCATCTGTACCTACAGAATCGTGGAGCGTTGAAGCTTCGCACTACTCGCAGGTACTATGGAATGTCTGGAAGTTATTACCTAGGACACATGGAAGGCGTAGATGGATACGTTGATCAGAAGGATTATTCTCCTGCTGAACTAGGAATGCTGATGATCAGGGTGAACCCTGAAACACGAGAAATGGAAAGAATAAAAAAGGAGAAGTAAATGAAACGCAAGAGACTGAGTATTGATAACTTAGTCGTAATGACTTGGCCTAGCCTTGCAGAACACGGAGATCAATACACCACTAGAGTTTTTGATTCCTTGTATGTGCAAAATGCAACAAACTTTAATTTTCTGTATCAGAAGAAACTAGTGTCAGATATTGGCACAAAGGGAATTGTCCCACATGATACTTCCTACGACACATGGGCGAAAGCTCCGCAAGCTTCATACACAGTATTCGAGAAGAGATTGGATAAAGAAAAGAAAGAATACCTCTATCCGATTGCTGTAGCAACAATATGTGATATAGATTTGATTAATAGAGTAGGTGAGATCAAGTTCGTTATTAAGCCTTCCTTGTATGGAAAAGGATATACAAGGCTGGTAGCATCAATGATAATAAATGTAGCGTTTCAGCATATGCTTTTAAACAACGTACTTATTAAAGTTCTTAAAGATAAGTCTGCTTACAAAACAACCAACTCTCTGCTGAAGATACCGGGATGCAGGAAGGTGGGAGTTATATTCAGCGTGATCGAAGCTGACAAGCAGTTAAGGTCTGTATATCTCTTTCAATGTTCTGAGGAATTCCACAGGAGAGCGAAAGAGGAAAAGGACAAGAAATAATTTGGAGGTATGAATGGCAGAATATAATTGGGAAAAAGCTCTAGCTAGGGAGGGATTGTCTGGCACTGGCATTAATTATGAACATGATGCGATGAATTGGGATGTGCCTTATAACCTGACTGACATAGCTGGTGAGTCCATCAATAAGAGAAACTTGGGGGCTGAACAGCTTGGGGGAACATCCTTAAAGGATGCTCCTATGGAATTCTTAGGGGATGTAAAAAGGACTACAGATCAAGGAGTTCCGGCCTCTTCTCTTGGAGCCACTTCATCCTCAATACAAACAGGAGTAGATAACAGGGCTGCTGCATATGACGATAAGTTACAAGACTTTGCTGGTGGAGATGCTGGCATAGCTGGTGTAGGACAGGGAACTCAGGCATTGACAGATCAGTTTGGTGGGGAACTCTCTCAGAGGGCGAACCTTGGGGCTGTTGCCGCTCCCCTTCCTCCGCAGATACAAACTATGCTGAATTCTCCAAATCCCGCAATCCGTAAAGTAGCTCAGAAAGTTGCTGCTAATATTCAGGCTAATCCTGCTAATCAAGCTCAGACAAGAGTAACAGCAGGGAATCAGGAAGTAGGCACAGGACAGTTAACTAATCTTGCTGCTCAAGCTTCTCAAGACCCTAATCAACAGATCAGAGATGTAGGAGTGCAGGGACAGGATGCTGCTCGTCAGGATGTTTCTGGACTCATGGAAAGAGGCAATGTAGCGGCTGGTGCTTCTGAACAGGCTGCTGCTGCTAACTTTGCTTCCGCTAATATAGGTCAGGATTCTTTATATACTTCTGCTAAAGGAGCATTAGAGAGATCACTGCAAGATGTTGGTGGACAAGGAGATGCTCTTTCTGGACTGAGAGATACTGCGGTACAAGGAGCGCAAGGACTTGACGCTGGTGGAGTTAGCCCACAAGAACAGGAATTAGCCTATAGCTTAGCCACACGAGGTATGGACGAAGAGACTGCACGACATCAAAAGAATCTTCAGACATATATGAATTCCATGAATCTTGGAGGTTCGGCTTCGGAACGTGGTGGTATGGGCAACATTATGGAAGAGGATATGAGACAGCGAGAAGGCATTCGCAGTCAGATAGCCTTAGACGCACTTCGTAGGTCTGGTGAAGAGGGCAGGGCTAATCTTGCTACTCAGAGTCAGATGTATAATAGTATGGCTGGTCTGGATAGGAGTACTGCACTGCAAGCTGCTGGTGCATCTGCTGACCTTCTTGGCACTAAGTCTCAGGCAGAGCTTGGGGCTGGTCAGGGCTTTGCTGGAATGGCTGAAGCACAAGGACAGAGATTTAATCAGCAAGCCGGAATCACCAGTGATCTCGAACAGGGAATACAGGGACGAGAGTTACAGGCTGACATGGCTAATCAGGGTGCAGACCAATTCGATAGAGGACTTGAATATCAGAGAGGACAAGACCTTGTAAGCAATATGTCTGATATAAGGAAAATCTCTGATTCAAGGGAGATAGCTGCGGCTCAACAGAACCTTGCTACAGGAGCGGCAGAAGAACAGGCTTCACTGGCTAGGAAGCAGTTGCTTGGAACCCTTACTACTCAGTCTGATCAATTGGCACAACAGGCCGCAGTTGAGAACGAAAGAGCCACTCTTGGTAGAAGGCAGCTTGGTGCTGACTCTGCCGCATCTGCTACTGCTGCTGCATCTAGGATTATGGAAGTCGAAAACGATGCACAACAGCAGGAATTTAATCAGATACTTCAGTCTGCTAGCTTTGAGAATCAAGCGTATCAGCAGGGACTTGAGAACCAGAAACAAGTACTCGGTGCTGCCGATGCGTTGGATACTAGGTATCTCAGAGAAGGTCTGGCGATTGATCAGAGTATACGGAACCAGATGGCTAGCACTCAAGCACAGGCTATGAATAGAAACCAGATGAAGGAAAGTACTGGATTCTTGGCTGATCTTAATTCAGTGAGTAGCTCTATGAAGAATTTTGGACAAGCTGCTGGAGCTATGCTGCACGGAGACTAAGGAGAGACTATGGCTGTTATAAGAAAATGGAACTATGATTTACAAGACTATGAGTACATAGATGATGAAAATCCCTCTCCTAAAGAGACAGATGAAGATAAATCTTTTCTTCGAACTGCGGGAGAGATGGGTGGTAAGACCATTAAAGGTATTTCCAAACTTCCTGAACTAGTAGGCAAGGGGAACGTCACTGCTCCCCTTACTACTGTATTCAAAGCCTATCAAGGCTTGAAGGAAGGTGCAGAAGAAGTTGTGTCTGGCGCAAAGGAAGGCTTCACAGGCAAGCATGATTACAGTGATGATGGTCGTCCTCTGACAGATTTAGATGGGCATGTTCTGTCTGCTGACGCTGCCGGTAATAGACAGCAGGGTGGGTCAGTTACTCTTGATATGGTAGATGCAGGAATCAAGGACACCAGTGAGCCTTTCCAAGAAGAGGAAGAGGAAGAGACAGAGCAGGAAGCTGTCTTGGCTGATGGTGGGGATGGGATGATGTCTAAGCTTGGGTTCAACAGGCCAAAATCTAATAAGCCTGAGATGGCTGACTCTCCTGTAGTGAACTATGCTGAAGGAGTCGATGGTGTTGATCTGGATAAGGATGAAGTAGATGGATTTCCTATCCTCACGGCACAGCAGATGAGACAGCAGAACTTAGATCAACTGTCAGGAGAAGAGGGCTATGATCCTACTATTCCTTCTCTGAGTGAAGACTCTTTGATTACTGAAGCTGACTTTCCTCAGACGGGAGATGCTGAAGGGGCGGCAGAGGATAGAGAATGGTACACTAGCCTCGGCATGGGAATTGGAAGAGCAGCTTTAGAACTCACAAGGACTTTCTTCCGTCCCATAGTAGACCCAATTGAAGAGGGAATTCTGGCGTATGGTTTCGGCATTGACGATCCATACAACTCCTTCACTCAGAGGCGTTTAGCGCAGCAGAGGGAAGTGAAGAGGAATCTCAGGGAGAGAGAAGAAGCTACTATCAAGAACAAACTGGCTTTGGCTAACATTGCAAATGCCATGACCAACACCGACATGCAGGGAATATATGCACAGTCTCACATGATGAAGATGGGAGCCAATGCTGTACTGCACAAGGCACGTTTGGGAGAAGAGATCACCAAGGAAGATCAAAAGGTATTTGGTACTGTATATGGAACCACACTTCAGAAGTATCTCGAACTTGAGACTTTTGATGAGAACGTCAAGAGGATGCAGTTGGGTAAAGAAGCCTTGGCATATGAGGTTCTTGAGTATGAATACCAGAAGAATCGTACCTTGAGTGTGATGCTTGGTGGACAGACTATGGAGCAGATGCAGTTTGGTGTGGCTATAATGGACAGGATATCTAAGGCCATTCCCGGTAGCAAGCAGATGTCTTACTACATTGGGATGATCAATAGAATATCTCCTGAAGCTGATATGACTATGGAAGAAGGAAACAGGGTAGCTGCTGCGTATCAGACAGCTAATAGTACTGCTTCCAACGTATTCAATAACACTATTCCTTATGCCAAGGATGCTGCCGCTCAGATAGATAAGAATGTGAATGAGCAGATGAAAGCTTTGGAAGAAGCTGTCAGGCTTGGAAGCATTGAGATTCCTGAAGGAACTACACAGGATGAATATCTTAACTCTGAAAGAGATAGAATATTTAGAGAAGAACTGAAGAACAATAAAGAATACCAGACTATATATTCGTATGCAAATGCAGGAGCAAGAGTGGGAAGTATCCCTGCTACACTAGCTCTGGCTATGTTCAACGATGCTGGTATGTCTTCAACAAGTTTTAGACAAGGACTCGATGCCCTTATGATTGGAGGGGGGCCGGGTGCTTCGCCAAGACCTAGAGAACTTACAAAGGAAACCTTCAACAAATTCGCATCCAACAAATCTTGGACTCCATTGGTAAAGGATACTATCCCTGCTATTATGAATGGCTTGGGTATAACCGATGCCGCTAAGAGAGAAACGTTGGGAGCCGATATTGGTTTCATCGGGGCTACTGCTCGTGATCCACGGACAGGCAAGCTGATTATGCAATTACTGATGGAAGCTGAAGCTGAAGGTCAGAAGGTAGATTTTAAAAAAGAATGGATGCCTATAATGACTGCACAAATTCACGCATGGCTTAAAAAGAATAATATGGCTGTTCCTAGTGAGGGAGGTATATAATGCCTAAGAGCATGATGCCTCTTTCTTCACTGGATGATTACAATAAGAAGCTCCGCAACATGATGATGGAAGGACTCTCGTATGATCAGGCTCAAGCCTCACTCCACACGGATTCAGGGCAGCACGAGCCGGGAGATTTTGCGATTGATACTGCCGATCTCATGGCAGGGGATGAAGTACATATTCAGCAGGGAGAGAACAAACATAGATTCCCTCTAGTACAGAGGGAAGATGGTGATGGCTTTACCGTGTACAATGAAGGAGAAGAAGTCCCTATCCAGCAGTTCGTTCAGAACAATGTTTTGGATGGGGGAATCTCTTTTCATCGTTCTAATACTGTACGCAATCTGCACTCGCAGGAACCTCCTGTAACTGACGATGAATTCCAAGGTCACATGGGACAGAGTGTAGGTGGGTTTGATCAATCTCTAAATGATCTTGACTTTACCAGCATGACCTCAGAAGATTTAGCTAAGATCAGGAGTGGCATGGACAGAGAGAAGATGCCGTGGGGTCTGGACTATATGATAAATGGTACTGAAGATCAGGAGTATTCTGACTTTCTAAAAGCCAACGGAGTAGAACTTCCTTTCTCTGAGAGTGCTGCCGCTATCCAAGAAGATATTGGAAATACTGTGGTGCATGGTGGAGATTGGGCAGGTACGTTTGCCAAAGAAGTAGGGCGCAGAGTATCTAGCCTTTTCGACGGAGTAAGTGGAGATCAGGCCGTAGCACTACAACAGTTTTGGGAGGAAAAGCCCGGTGAAGAAGATTGGATGGAAAAGAAGCAAGGTCTTGATACTGGTGGAATATGGGGTAGCTTCGCTGCCGGGGCTATGCGTTCCGTTGGAGTGCGTGAGCCTCTTCACGAGTTTGAGCCTGTCACTCCTGTAGAGCAGATCACTGGTTTGCTAGGTGAAGTTTTTGGTTGGGGGGCTGGATGGCTAGCTCTCAGGGGTGCAGGTAAAGCAATAGCTAAACCCTTGATAGAGAAGTCTTTAGCTTCTACTTCCACAAAACTGCTTCCTAGAATCCTTAGAGAATCAGCCGCCAAAGGAGAGAAATACTTTACTGGCAAAGCTCTCACTAGATTGCAACAGACTAATGGTAAGGAATTCATTAAGCTGCTGCATAACCCTAATATTGAAGTAGGGCTGGCTAAAGCTTCAAAGGATATCAGGGCTGGTGTGAAGATGCAGCTTGTAAAGAAAGGAACTCAGAAGCTTGCGAAACAAGAGGGAGCTACTGAACTTCTGGAACATGTAACCACGTTGGGTGCTGGACAGTTGTATGAACAGGTTATCGAAGTGGTGGATGCATTTACAGGGGGACAGTGGAATCCTGCCCTTGCCGCAGGTATTGGCTTGACCTATATGATTGATATTCCTTTTGATAGGAAGGGTAGAATCAAGAAGACATTTGATCAGGCTTATGTAGGCAAACAGTCATTGAAGAAGTATAAAGAAGAGTGGATTTCCCTTGCCAGAAAGAACAACGAACTTGGCTTGGTAGACCCAATGCTTCTGGATAGATTGGAAAAGATGAAGCCTCAAGCATGGCTTGATCTAGCCCGTCCCCTTGGAGTGCATATTAAAAAGAATATGGCTCATGTCCTTAACCTGAATGATCTGGATAACGCTTTGATAGAAGCACAATCTGGCGCACAGATATACAGGGACTTGGGCAAGGGTATAGGCATGACAGTTAAAGAGATGGACGAGGGCATGAACTATGATCAGTACTTGCCTGACCCTGTAGTTGACTTCCTTAAGAGGGAAATCCCTGAGTCTCAGATGCCTGTAAACGGCATGACGGGGTATGACAGGAAGGCTAAGTCCGTTGAATATCTGGTTATGCAGATGAACAGGCTGAAAGATACCAACAAGAAGAACGGATTTGAGCATGTAAAGAAGGGTGAGGATTTACGACAGGAAATGATTCAGGCCATGAAGAATGGTGAACTGACTCCTAACGGAAACAGGTATGTGAATAACACACTGAAGCATAACCCTATAGACATGTACTATCAGCCTGATGATGCAGCTTTGGCTTGGAAGGGAATCAAGCAGGGCTTCACTGGAACTATGGTAGAAGGTGATAACCCAATGTTCAAGGCTAGGTACACCATCTTATCTCAAGATACTAGACAGGCTGGAATTGCTATCTTAGGAGCGTTTTCTCAGAAGATTAGCAAGAGACAAACTGAAGTACAAGAGAGCCAAGGTATTCCTGCTCATACTTCCATACTAGAAGATAAGGTTATATATGATGAAGGACAGGCTGTAAGAGTCCGTACCATACAAGATCATATCTCTGGCGAAAGAAAGGTACATGAACAGGCTATAGGCACTGAGAAGGCTCACAGGAAATCTGTCAAGGATAAACTGAAGAAGACCAACAAGAGTGCAACTAAACATGCAGAGGGGATGGATGAATCTCACAGGATGGATACTGAATCTCTGCCTAGTAATATCCTTAACTCAGGCAAAGAGCATGGAACCTTGATGGACAATTACTACAATCTGGTTACTGATCAGTGGGTAAGGATGATGGAAACAATGGAAGCCTTACGTCCTAACAAGAAGGGCAACCTTCTCTCTAGGGTAATGGGTGTGGTAGACCCTGCTACTGATTCACAGACGCAGCTTAATGACATCATGGCTGGAATCAAGAATGTATTTGGTGAACATGCAGATGGGGAACTCATTGATGTAGATGGATTTACGAAGCGGGTGATGGAGAAGTTCTTTAATGGCACTCCTGAAGCAGACTTCCTCAATACAATGGAAGCTCTGGAACTGCAACTGCATGATCTCTTGGCAAAGCACACTGTCCGTAACATGGACGATGTGGCTAGGGGAATGCTCTCAGGTCTTCCTGCACATGAGCTTGCGTACATGAGTTTCGATGGCAGGTTGGGAGATGTGAGTAACAATGCCAAGTTTATTAATCAGGTCAAGGATGATTGGTCTGTGTATAAAAGATTTATGGAAGAGAAGTTACATAACATAGCTCCCGAAGAGCTTCCAAAGCTGGACGAGTTGGATGCTATAATGAAGTCAGAGGAACTTACGATCAATCACATTCTTCATGTCAAGAACAAGTTTATGAATCCGACTGAAGATGCGAAGATGATCTCCCTTGACCTTATTCATGCAAAGCGTAAGCATGCCAAGCACGGCAAGCTGGCAGAGCCGGGTGGAGTCACAGACAGACAGATGATAGAGCAACAGGCCAGAGAAGGATACACCGACTTAATTCCCGGTGTTACCATAAAGGGAACTTCTTCTGATTTGACAATGGAACAGCACCTTCAGCAGAGGGTACACGACTTCTATGCCAAGCATGGCCCTGATGCTAATATCGAAGCCCATATAGTAGAAGAAGGACAGGAGCCTGTGAATGCTCTTCAGAAATTCATTGATGAAGTGCTTATCAGTGGAAGCAATGGAGAGACTTCAGAGAAAGGAAAATTCTGGCCTAAAGCTGCACCGGGTTCTCCCGGCTATAAGGAATGGTCTGAACTGTTCAAGAAGAAGGCCAAGACAAAAGGATTTGTCAAAGACCATATGAGCGGGCATGATGTTGTGCCTACTGATGTGGGAGTAAATGGCATGGGGGAAGAGATTACACTGATACAAGTCTTGAAGGCAGGAAAGGATAAGAATGGGGTTGACAAGTTTGATATAATTCAGATATCATTAGACCCTAGCACTAGTCCCATGTATCAGATAGATGGAAACATAATCCCGCTAAAGGATAGAATCAAACGCAATTCCAACGGTGAACCTATTGCCGAGAGGATATACGGAAAGACCGAAGAAAGCATTAATGCTATGAGGCAACAAGCAGAAAATGGTCAAATGGGAATGCGTATGTTGGACGCTGAATCAAACTCTGGTGGCAGAGGTATAGTCAAGAGAAAAGGCAAAATGACCAAAGAGGAAACTGCTTTAAATCAATCTCTTGAAGATGTACACAATAGGACAAGCAGTACTAGCTCAAATAAAGCAGAAGTTGACGCAAAAGGTAAGCTAGTCCTTAAGCCACAAGAGAAAACAATAGAGTCTATTCTATATAATGAATTGCCTATGGATGTAACTATGGTGATTAACTTGGGCGATCTCAAGAAAGCCGCTACAGCATTGGCAAAGAGTGGGAATAAGAATATAGTAGATTACCTCACTGATACTTTGAGGCACGCTCACAAGGAAAAGATGTTTGGAAACAAGTGGGTGCTTGATCGTATGGCATTAGAGAATATAGCTCGTGAGGCCGGAAAGCAGGGTAAGCCGAAGGCAGTGTTTGAACAGCTACGAGACTTTGGCATTATCACTCAGCTTGTAGATCACGCTGATGGTAGTTCTTACACACGACACATGGGCAAAGGTAAACTTAAATCTGTAGGAAAGGGAGCCAAGGAAGGTCAGTCCCTCACTCAGCAGAAGCTCTTTGGTAAGGATAAGAAGAAGGCCGCAGCTAAAGTTGAAGGCAAGAAGAGAGCTTTGAGTAAAGCAGAGAAGACTGAATATGAGCAACTCACTTCCAAGCATAGCATGCATGGTGAGAAAGCTATGTCTAAGAAAGAGATAGCTAAATTCAAGAAGTATGAGGAAATCTCTGTAGGTGAGATGGGAGTGAGAAATGATCACACTTACATCTTCAGGCAGGGCAATGCAGAAGCAATTCGTTTAGCTAATGAAACTGTGTTGGATGCTACTTCCAATCCTTACCTAGCTTTATATGAGGACGGTTCTATCCCTGATGCTCTGAAAGTCAATGCGTGGTTCAAGCGAATTGGAGATAAGAATTGGGGTTCCAGAACAGATGATGAACTGATTAAGATTATGACTGAAGCACATAACTTGCCTGATGCAGAGCAGATAGACTTCGATGAGGACTTCGTTAAGTTCCTCTTTGAAATGTCTCAGGATATGGATATGGAGATAGTGTTCGCTGAAGGAGCAGACTTCCAGATGCGAGTAAGGAATGAACTTGTTCGATTGAATGAAGTTCAGAACCTCTCCAAAGCTGAGATACTTCACAGGAAGAGAATGCTTGCCGCCCTGCCGTATATCCGTGCAGTGCAGCATCACAAGGTAGGTGGAGTTCCTCACGAGGAATGGTACAGGAAAGCTCTAGGACTTATGGCTATCCCTGCTGCCTTCTCGTTTGTAGCTCCTACTGTAGCCCATGCCGCAGGACAGGTGGGTGCAGGACAAGGTGTGGATATAGTCTATGATGATTCCTACAGTGGATGGGGATGGGGAATGCTGGCTGCTGGTGTAGGCACTTACGCTGCACTCAGGTATGGCAAAGGCAAGGGACTGTCTCAGTATGTAGGACGTAGTCTAAAGAATAAGGTGAGTGAGATTAAGAAGGCTCATAAGATGGAGAAGAAGGTTGTAAGCATCAAGGAGCTTTCTGAGACACAGGCACAGGAGTTGACCTACCTCAACGATGCACTTCAGTTCAATGCTGAGATCAAGGCACTGGACGATGCGTACTCCAAAGCAAAGCATGTGGATACGCCTGAATTCCAAGAACTGAAGAAGAGGTACACCGAACTGATCGGAGTAGACCCCGACAACGTAAGCATGAATGAGGTCTATCAGACATTTGGCAACATCTCCAAGATGTATGCGGCTCATAGTGGAAAGCCTCTGAAGGCTAACGCAAAGGACATGGGAGTTTACATAGAGAATATCTATACTCCGTGGCTGGTAGCGAAGGTTCATCCAGAAGTATTCCCTTATGTTGCGGCTAATATGTCAAGGACTGTGACGGAGAACCGTTGGTTGGCTGAGATGTTTTCTCAGTTGCCTACTGTCTTTTCAATCACTCATAAGAAACATGGTCTGGACAAAACAACCATGCAACATATTGATAACGCTATATATAAATATGTGAATGGAAATGAATGGAACAATGCTACTCAGGAGAAGGTCAGGAAGTTTCTGATGGAGAGAGATATTTCTGCTTCCAATCCGCTAGACAAAGCCGGATATGTGCCCGATGAAGCCAACGTTGACTTAGCTATGCAAGCTATAGATGAGATGGTTGGCGTGCTTAACGGTAAGGTGGAAGCCCTGAAACAGAGTAGGATGAAGCCTGAGTTCAGAGCTAAGTATAGTAAGCGTAAGGGCAATACTGTTTACTTTCCAGAAGATCGTGGTAAGGGAGACTACATCATGTTCCTCTATGACGATCCTGCTATGACACAAGCTGTAAGGGAAACTGGCGCACCCACAGGAGAGAAAGGATTACTCTACTGGCGCAGGTTTGAGAAGCCTCCTAGTGCTGAAGAAAAGAAGAAAGCATTTAGGGCTGCCAAAGCTGAGTGGAGAGCAAATGGAACCGAGAAGGGACAGGCGAACTATGCCGCTATGGAGAAGATGCATGAGATAGAGGATTTCTCCACTGTTAATGTCAAGTCTAGTAGGGACATTATGAACAATGACACTAATGCAGTGATCTCTAACCTTATACATATATCCGAGGAAAAGGCTAGGGGAGCCGCAGACGCAGCTAGGAATTTAAAGAGAGCTTCTTCTATTGATGGAATGAATAAGAAATCTGAGGACTTCAAAGCCTCTGCTGCCCAACTTAAAGAGTGGGCTAACAGTGATATAGGAGTACACACTATCTCTGCGGCAGACGGCAAGAACTATCAGATTGATTGGCGGGAATTGACAGACATTCCCGGCTTTGAGCATGTGAATGCTATTGAGAACTTCATCAAGAATGCTAGAGGTAATGCTGCTGCTACTGCCCGTAAAGCGCAGATAGATATGTACAAGAAAGCAGACGATGTGTTTCTGATGTCTGCTGCTAGGAATAATAATAATACTGCGAACTGGCTGAAGAAGCACAAGAAGTTTGCACTGTATGGCCCTGACAGTCACAGGACTGCTAAGTGGGTAGGACGTTTGAAGTACTTGTTCTACATGACTCAGCTTTCCCTGAACGTGGCTAGCCCTATCATTAACATGACAGGTATAGGCACAATCGTACCACAGGAGCTTACAAAGAGAGCAAGGGCAATGGGAGTCCATGATAGGTTTGTCTCCACGAGATTACTTGGAGCGGCTATCAAAGACCTCGGAGCTAATATAAAGACAGTGGCTAGGCTAGGGAAAGATCAACCGCTTCCTAATTGGGAGCATAGTTCTTTCGTAACAGATGAGAAGAATCTACTGCAACGTCTTGCTGTTGAAGGACATACAGGACAGACACTTGCTACAGAGTTCTCACCTGATATAGCTGAAGTAGCTGTTGGTCAAGGAAGATGGACTGCTAACACAGACCAAGGGTTCTTCAAGGATAAGCTTGCTGCCTTAGATTTCTATGGCACATGGTTATTCAGTAAGTCAGAAGAAACCGTGCGTAATGCTTCGTCACTGGCGGCATGGAGATTAGAGAAGAAAGCTAATCCTGCTCTGGTGTCTGAGATCAAGACAGGTAAATGGGGGCCACAACAGGAAGGTGCTTATCAGCGTGTGGTTGGAATGAACACGAATGTAAACATTGATTACAATCCGTGGAACAGGCCGGGTGGAGCCGCTAGTCTTAGTGGTATCTTCAGCCCTATCTTTACTTTTAGAAGCTTCATGCTCAACTACTTACATACACTGGCTCTCCATTTTGATGAGGCTATCAAGATTGGAGCGGCAGGTAGGAAGTTAGAGCCTTCTACCATGAGTGCGCCAGCGTACCATGCCAAGAAGGTAGGAGCGGCTGTTGAGTCTCTCGGAAGCAAGGAGTACAGAAAGCAGTTCATGGCTAATATGAAACCTGTGGCACAGATGCTTATGGGCGTAACCTTGTTTGGTGGCATGCAAGCCTTACCGGGAGCCGACTATATAGAAGAAGCTGTGGCACAAGACCATGTCCCTACTCCGTGGGGAATGCCAGATATTCCGATACCTGCCCTGAGTGCAATACTGCCGGGAGGTTCTGGAATCAGACCTTCACAAGCGGCTGACATGTGGTTGACTGATGCACTTGGAGAGTCTGGACATTGGATATCTGAAGCCTTGACTAAGGGAGTGCCGGGATTGTTGGGAGCAGTAGGGATAGATAACTTCCCTGTAATGACCAACGCTCTCAGGATTGAAACTCCTATGTCTGCTACTGATTTACTTGGAATGACAGGCACATATGCTGAACAGATAAGTGATTGGAAGCAGAACGCTTCTACCACAATGAGACAGGCTATTAGGAATCCCGGTATGTATCACCCGATGGAAAATCCTAAAGCTTGGGCTGATCTTCTGATTCAGTCTAATCCTGTAGTACCAAGGGGTGTCAAGAAGGGCTTAGGGTTTGGAGCCAGAGCCGTAGAGAAAGCAATAACAGGCTCTTCTCCTGAACTGACTAAGGGTGGCAGTATTCGTACTGGCCCTGATGGTAGGCCGATTGACCCCACACTTGGAGAACTGATTACTAGCGCATTTGCTTTTAATCCTTACACTAAGAACAAGAGGATAGAACAGAGGACACTGAGATATGATCTAGAGAAGTGGAAGAAGGGCGTAAGGCAACCGATCATTGATGATTATCAGAAGGCGGCTGCCAAGAGAGACACTAAGAAACTACGCTACATCAGAAGCAAGATGATTCCAGACTACAACAGAATGATTAATGACATGTCGAAGAAGCGCAAGTTGCGTAGCTTCAATACGTTGCAGATCACTCAGAGGAATCTGGATGCGGCTCTCAAGAACAATCAGTGGACGAAGGATATATCCGCACTGGCAAGAGAAGTGGACAGGAGAAGGTATAATGACAAGGGTAGATAATATGGATGTGGATGGTGAATACTTTTCGCATGAGAAGATGATAAGGACGAAAGGAAGGAAACCTTATGCAGTTACAAAACGTGTTCGTACCTCTAAAGATAAGGAAAGGAAAAAATTACGAGAGGATAAAACGAGAGCTAGAGAGTGGTAATCTGCACCCAAAGGTTATGTTGATGTTGTATGACGTAGGCTATTGGGTCTGGCGTAAACACCACAAAGCTATCTATGTAACTCATGCTTACCGATCTCAGAAAAAGCAGGAAGAGATATACGGTAAGGGGACTTCGAAGAAGAGTTCTCATATGTATTGGAGGGCGGTGGACATTATAGTGGACGGGGCTGATGATGCTCTGTACCGTGAGATGGAAGCTTACCTTGATGGAAGGTATCCGTATCATGGGAGTGAGGGGTATTCAACTTCAGACCCACACGATGTAGGACTTGGAATGCATTTGCATATTCAGGTAGGATACAATGAGCCTTTCAATAAAGGCTTCTTTGAAAAAAGGTCTTGACATTTCTATAACAATGTGTTATATTGCATCCCTCATAAGGAGAGTATTATGTTTAAGATTTTTAAGTATATCTGGATAGGTATTACCTATGCACCAACCGTGATCAGGGCTATAGGCCAGATCAAATCCGCAGCAAAAGAATTAACTGACAAGGAGGAAGAATGAACTGGATTGACATTATGAAGTTCCTTTCGCAGTTTGATATGAAAGAGGTATCGAAGCTGGCAAAGGAAGTGAAGGATGTCGTAGCCGTAGTCGAGAAGCTGAAAGCACCGGGAGGCACTAAGAAGGAAACAGTGGAACTCTTGCGTGAACTTTCACAGGCATTGAACGCTACAGCAGACGTACTGGACTAAACAAAAAAAGGTAGCTCCTATTAATCTAGGAGCTACCTTTTTTTTTTATGCTTTTAAACTTCTTAAAGATTTCTTTATTAATCCCCACAAGTATCCTTTCCGATAATGATCTAAAACTACTCCTGCTTTTTTAAAACAGCCTTCTCCTTTTTCAACCTGAACCTTGTAATGTCCATAATAAGGACTATTCTTGTGGTTGCCTGTATTGGTAATAGTCATAACATCTAGAACTTCTTTCTTCTCTTCATTTCCAAAAGGCACAAGTTCAATCGTTACTCTTAGCATTTCTTCCCTCTTTCAATTTAACAGTAACAGGTTCTTTCTTTAAAGGACACTCCCCCGGACTTCCTCCTTCTCGACTATATGGGTATTTTCCGGGATGTAGTTTAGGTTTTGCCTTGCATTGGATAGTGTCATAATCAAAAGGACAATTAACACATCCTACTATTTCTATAATCATTTTCTTTCCTCCAAAATCTCCTGCCCTATCCGCATCAGTTCCATGATTATATTCCCTAACTCATCATAATCGAATATGTATTCTGTCGCATGATAGCCATCATCTGTTGTTATAGCAATTTTATCTTCTTTCCTGTCTATTGTCATGCCATAATTAACACTTCCAAAATTTTTCATATCCCCTCCAATATTTGTCCTCATCACAGGCTTGTCATTAAACGATCAGTATGTCCCCTATGGTTGGGGTAGGGTAAAGAACGATCTCTTTGTCACGAGCTTCCAGTAAAGCCCTGTGGCATTATAGCTTCACAAGTACGTCTGCCTCTCGTGCAATCAGTACATTATGGGTATTTATCCAGAATTGTACATGAAATGTCTCTGACAAGTACTTCAAGAACTCCATCATCTGAGGAATTCTCTTTCCATGTACACCGGAGAAAGGCTCATCTAAAACAATCAGTGCATCTGTTGGTTCGTGTTGGATGAGCCAGAAGGAAATCCTAAAGGCAAATCCAATTGCTTCCAAGAATCCATCTCCCGTATCATCGGTGAGACTGAACGATTCGTTATTGACTTGTAGTACAGTAGCAAGGTTTGGCTTACCGTAAGATGTCCCCGGCACAAGTTCAAAATGCAAGTCTTCTCCATCGGTTCTAAAGAATTGTAAAGCCTTTTCGACCAACGATGAGAGGGAATTGATCTTATCAGACTTTCTACTTTCAATGATCGCATTTGTAATCTCCCTCATTTGTTTAAAAGATTTCTGTTGATGCTCTAAAGACTTTCTTAATCTTGCAACTTCTTTCAAATCTTGTTTAGCTTTCTTAGCTAATGCTGCGTTGAGAGAATGTTTATCTACTATCTCTCTAATTCTCGATGATGTCATTTGTTTTAGCAATGAAGTCCTCCAACTCTTCAGATAGGCGGCTGATCACTCCATCTGTCTTGGCCTTCAGTTTGTGCAGTTCCAATAGTCTAGCCTCTGCCTTCTCTGCTATATCTGTCATGTTCTCATCTTCTCCAATTCTTCTAGTTTGTTCCACAGCCATGAGTAGGCCATGCCATCCATATCAGATTTTACTAACTCCATCTTCTCTCTGAGTAGTTTGATAACAGATTCGTTGGAGTTATCTTTCACTTGCTCCTTGACTCCCTCTGCTATCTTCTTCATCTCTTTATCTTCTTTAAGCTTCTCCCAATGAGCCATCTTGATATTCATCTTACTTTCCAAGAAGTGCCTGTTCCATATCATAGTCTCCGTATCTACTATAACTACATGTGGTCTATGGTCTTTAGCACTGATGCCAGTACGAACCAGTGGCCCTGTGTTAACCCACAAGGTATCTTCATGCGAGACTATGTAAGGCTCATGGATGTCAGCATATAGAATAATATCAAACTTGGTAAAGATAGGGTCATTCATCAAATCTCTGAGAGGATACTTAATAACATTCAACTCTCTTAATCCCTTATCATACCCTATGGGATGATGCAGTACAAGGACATTTGTGAAATCTCTATTTACCTGCAAGGATTTAATTGATTCATATAAAGGATTATAGATAAGAGTAGAACCATGAAAGCATACATATTTTGATAACCATAGGGCATGTCTAATTCCTTTGCTGATATCATCAAAGGAATTAAGAAGATCAGGAAGTACATCATAAGCTCCTGTCCCTGTATCTGGATTAATATCGTGCTGTCCTTTAATGCCTATGAAGTTCATATACTTCCAATGCTTTCCCATAGCTGTAAGCAGAAGATGGTTAGGGTCTTTCCCCCTATCAAAGACATCTCCCGCTAGAACCACAGTATCTACTTTATGTTTCTTATATAAGTCTCGTATCTGAATTATCTTTTTGAAGGAGACTTGGTTATACATATCTTCTTCTCTACACACCACTTCTTTTTCTCTAAGGTGTGGGTCTGATATCAGCATTATCTTCATTCTTCCTCCACGAATCCTTCATCCGGTAGATCGTCATAGACTCCTGTATCTTCAGTAGGTTCTATCCTGTTCGTAGGCCACAGTACTTCACACATACAGTCCCGATAATAGTTCCCACATTTGGTACAGTAGTCATAGTCGCTATCATGTTCATTGTTTCTAATAGGGGCATTAAGTCCCATCATTCCTCCATTGTTATTCTTCCATCATCTCTTAGTATGTCCTCAACTAGTTCCTTGTTTATGTGGTGAGAACAGACAGGGCATTTACCCAGTTCAGTTAACAAGTTAGCATACTCTTTCACAAACTCATTGTGCTTCTTCTTATTGCCCACAAACGAGTTAAGTATCTCTTGCCCTAAAGCATACATCTCATAAGTAATAAGGTTTTTCTCATGCAAGCATTTATATTGATTTATCAGAGAGGATACCCTAGTAAAGTCTTCCATCCCTGCAAGCTTTTCTAACTTAGCATACTCATTTGCCAAGTTCTTTGTTTTCTTTTCTCCCTCTTGTATAGCTTCAGAAAGTTCCCCCCACTTATCAATAGCAGTAGCTAACTCCATTGCCTTCTTAAGTATCTCTTTGCTTCTAGGCAAAGTACCCATCAGTTTCTTGTATTCTTTCTCCTTCTCTTCTATGTCTTTCAGTTGAGCAGTAAGTTTCTTTATTTCTATGTTTATCGACTTTACCAAAATCAAGGCCGTATTTAACTGCAAAGCTTCCATAAGATATTCATACCTCTCATTCTCTGTCTTTGATATGAAGAACTGTTTATCATTGGTAGTCTGAAAATTCATGTCTCCTAAGTATATAACCTCTTTGACTTTAGCTGGAACTTGTCGGCCTACTCTGAGGAACTCTTCTCCGTTGATGTTGTACCCATTCTTATCTTCCGTTTTGAATCGAGCGACGGAGCCACGGTCTGTAACGACTTTCGCAGAAGCTTCATCTTTTCCTCTAGTAACCATTTTGGAAACACTCGGTCTGTTCTGACATATCCAGCGTAAGGCTCTGATGAAAGCAGTTTTTCCAGCACCATTATCCCCCCACACTACCGTGATGGTCGGAGACAGTTCTACAGAAATCTCTGAGTGCTTCTGAATGTTCTTTAAGGATATTGTT
>Ga0233431_1000952_pt1 | contig 55478 bp, 50 predicted proteins | sample SI_118_April2016_FD_179867 | JGI IMG/M metagenome (GOLD analysis project Ga0233431, IMG submission 179867) | Seawater microbial communities from Saanich Inlet, British Columbia, Canada - SI_118_April2016_200_MG | ecosystem: Environmental > Aquatic > Marine > Inlet | place: Canada: British...
CTTTAGGGTCAAATATTTTTCTCTGAATAAATCTATTTCTTCCTGTTTTATACTCATACATAAAAGTATACTCGTTTTACAGGATTATTAAATATCGCTTAGTTTATTATTTTACAATCCCTGAGATTAAAAAAATAAAGGGTTGTGAAAAGTGCAGTTTTCACTCTTGGAGAACTTATGCAAACTCTCAAATGCTGAAGCATGGAGTTGACGAGTATATCAGAAAAAAAATACTAGGACATAAAATCGACTCAAAAGATGTGCATGGTGGATATACGTACATTGAACTCAGCAGCATGAAAGAAGCTGTAGATTTAATTCATTAACAACAACAAGAATCTTAACACATATTTTACACAATATAATAGATTATTAGCTATTATTCGTCATTATTCGCAAATCGCAAAATCTTTATAAAGCGTTACAGGGAAACATATTGAGGCTAAAAAAAGGAAGTCTGGCGGAGAGATAGGGATTCGAACCCTAGGAGGGTTGCCCCTCAACGGTTTTCAAGACCGCCGCTTTCGACCACTCAGCCATCTCTCCGATTTGATTTATAAATCTAATGTTAATTATATCATTTTCAAGCTAAAAATAACTTTTTTTTGCTTTTACCTTAAAGGACATGTTTTCATACATTCTTTTTTCGTACAGTCTAATTTATTTAATTTTACAAATAAAGCATGATACTCTTTATATAGAAATATATCAGTAGGCAATCTGTCCATAAAATATTTTCTTAAATTATTATAATCTATATTTTCACTAATATTAAAATGCCTGACCATTGCTCTTTTTGTATATGTGTCAATTACAAAAGTTGGCAGATCAAAACAGTATAATAAAATATCATCTGCAGTTTCAAAACCAATTCCTTTAACTTCTAATAATGAATCTCTCCAATAATCAACTCTTTTGTTCCTTTGCCTCTCATCGAGTAATAATTCACTATTTTTCAACCACCATTCGGTCAAATTTTTTAATCGTTTTAGTTTGATATTATAAAAACCTGAAGGTTTTATAGCCTGTAATATAAGATAATCATTATCTACACTAATAATATCAGGATTCATTAAATTAAGATTATTCAATTTGTATATAGCTTTCTTTACATTACTCCATGCTGTATTTTGAGTTAGCACAGCACCCACAGCTATTTCATACCTCATCCTAGCATCAACTGGATTAGTATGATATGTAGGGTATAAGTCACCTTTTACCGTTGTAGGCCACCAATTCTGTCTGCCATATGTATTACTTAAGATGCTATATAGTTCATTTAAATTCATCATCTTTAAATCAGAGATTTTATAAGTGAACTGAATTCCGTATAATTTTTTACTATATATTCAGGTAGTACTTTTAATTTATTAACATAAAAATTATCTTCTGCATAAAGACATGTTTTTATATTTGCATTTTTGCCGCATAAAATATCATCCCTGTTATCACCAACAATAATTAAATGTGATTTTTCTAAATTCCATTCTTTTAATATATGATAAATAGGTTCAGGTGCAGGTTTTACATATGGAAAATCTCTAGTTAAAACAGTATCAAAATCAATACCCATTTTATTCAGTACGAGTTCAGTACTTTCTTTCGAATTTCTTGTTAATATAGCTAATTTTATACCTCTACTTTTAAGCATTGAAATACTTTCAACAACACCATCCTGCAAGATAATATTATTACTTGCTTCTTTTTCATATCTGTGTATTACTGATAAATGTTTCTCTTTTTCAGTTTTAGATAAGCGATTTAAATCTTTTAATAAATCCCAGTCATCAGCTACATTTAACTCTTTACGCAGTTTTTTAAAATCAATCACAGGCACTGTTATTGTTCCATCCATATCAAAAACTATACCTTTTATCATAACTTGTCCTTTAGTTTATAAATAATAATTTATAATATATAGTAAGTAGATTAATTATTTGATAAAGAATATTACTTAATAAAAATATATGATCATTAATTTAACAAAAAAAAAAATCATATCTAACAGAACTCTATATACAAGAACATTTAAATATAGAGTAACTGGATTAAGAAAAAAATATTTTAAATACTATGATGCTATTGTTTTCCAACGCTGTAACTTTATACATACGGTTTTCACTCCAAATAATTATTCTATAATTTTTGTGACATCAGATAATAAAATTTGTAAAATTATAAACAATATTAAGATAATGACTCCAATACACTACTCCATATCCGCTAATTCAATTGTATGCATACCATCAAACACAATTAATTTTTCGAATAATCAATTAGGAGATATTTTAGATTTAAATGCTGAAGTTACCGAATCATCTAAAAAGAAATTGCTAAAATCAAATCCTTTAGCTGTAGCATCTGTAGAGGGTAGTTTTTTAAACTTACAAAAAAATAAATCAGACAGATAATCCATTTATAATCTGTAAGCTTTTAATAATTTTCTCTGTTGGAAAACCGACTATATTATCATAACTTCCTTTAATTGAATCTACTATTAAGTCACCATGTTCCTGAATAGCATATCCTCCAGCTTTATCTAAGGGATTTATCAGTTTCAAATACTGTTTGATATCATTTAGTGACAATACTTTGAATGTAACATAAGTTGTATCAATAAAACTGCACATTATTGACTTTGCATGCACGTTCAGAGAAACACCAGTTATAACCCTATGTGTTTTCCCTGACAGCTTACTACACATACTAATAGCATCATCAAGACTGGATGGTTTCTCAAATATAGACTTATCCAAAATTACGACAGTATCACAGCCAATAATTAAATCGTCAGGATAGTTTTCAGATATTGACAATGCTTTCTTTTGTGCGAGTACCAAAGGAAGCAGTTCAGGCAAAAAATCACTTTTATTAAATGTTTCTTCAATAAACAGGGGTGATTTTTTTATGAAGTCAAAATTAAGGCGGTGTAGAATTTCTACCCGCCTTGGAGAATTGGAAGCAAGAATAATCAATTGTCTATTAATATGAAGATTTAACCCGTTGTAAATGTACATCGATTTTCTGAATACATTCAATTCCTAAATTAACTTTTACAGCTTCCATAATTTTGCCCTGGATAGTATCTACTAAATCAGGAAAATTAGCATTTTTATTATCTAGATCAGCAATAATCTTGATATAATATTCTTTCTTATACTTATACAACCCAGTTTTTTTTACTGTAATTCCTTCAATATCACCTTCTAAAGCTTTTATTAAATCTGAAATTGCTGCAGATGATACATGTAGTTCTCCACTATCACTTATAGTGTCAATCCCTGCACATTTTTTCCTGCTGGACTTACATAAAAGTATAATAATTCTAATAATGATAATAAGTATTATTAAAGCTATTACGCCAGAATAAAAACCGTTCTGATATCCTGGTAAATAATAACCTAATTGAGTCAAATACTGTTGAATTAATGCTTCCATTATTGATTTCCTTACTATTAATAAATTTCAAATTATTAATTATATTATAAACCTATTCTTCAGAATGTTCTTCTTCCTCATCGTCTTCTTCCTCAGGCTCGGAGACTAACTCTTCTATACCCTGAATAATAACATCCACACTTCCTACATCCATTCCGGTAATAGCCTTGACTTTTTCAATAATAGTCATTTGTATATCAAGTGCTATTCTTGGTATATTTTCACCATACACTACTACTACTTTTATTTTAACTATTACATTTTCATCTTCCAATATCTCTATTTCAATAGCACCGTCTGAACTTTTTTTATGTCCGATCATATAAGCAATACTATCAGTCAAACTTGAAGCAACTGCTAGTTTAATTACTCCATCAACGGATAAAGCCGCATTTTTAACTACTGAAGAAATAACACCTTCATGAAGTTTAATACTGCCTTTTTCATTTTGGCTTTCTAATCCAAAAGGCATTCTATAATCACTTGAATTGTTTTTCATCTCTTAATTCTCCAAATACATAAAAGAAACAAAGGAAGTCAAATTCCTTCTTTCTGTCTGCAACAAAAATATCTATTTCAAATTTGTACCGTTAATCTTCATTAATAACGGTTTCGATTTCCTGCACTATAACATTTACTAATTTAACATCCATGCCGGTAATATGTTTTACTTCATCAGTAATAGTATTCTGCACACGCATAGCAACTTCAGGAATATGTTCTCCATAAATGACATTAACTTTTACTTCAACAACAAGTGTATGTCCTTTAATATCAAGTTTTATAGCACTGTCTGAAGATTTTTGAGTTGATATCATATTAGTAAGGTTTTCGACAAAAGATCCTCCTGCCAGTCTACTTACACCGTCAACAGCACATGCAGCTTTACGAACAACAGTCATAACTACTTCTTCGCTTATCTGCACGGCTCCATACTCGTTAATTGCATCTATTGATTTCTGTGACACCCTCTGCTGCTCAGCAGGTTTTGGAGTCACTTTTTTCTTAGTGGTTTTCATTAAATCTTCTCCGATTTAGATATTCAACTATTCAGAAGTAGCTAAAAATTTATCAAATATTTTTTCAATATATGAAGTATCATATTTACCTGTAGCAAAATCCTCTCTTCCTAAAATATATTTCAATATAGGAATAGTAGTTTTTATTCCTGGTCCTGATATATGGAATTCATCAAGAGCACGTCTACATCTAGCAATTGCTTCTTCTCTAGTATTACCATGAACAATTAATTTAGCTATCATACTATCATAATTAGGCGGTATTTTATATCCACTATAAACATGGCTATCAACTCTTACTCCTATTCCTCCAGGAGGAATAAATAATTCAACTACCCCAGGACGCGGAGAAAAGTTATTATAAGGATCTTCTGCATTAATTCTACACTCAATTGCATGTCCCCTAAAAACAACATCTTTCTGTCTAATAGTAAGCTTTTCACCCGCAGCAGATCTAATTTGTGCCTTTACCAAATCAACACCTGTTAATTCTTCAGTAATAGGATGTTCAACCTGAATACGCGTATTCATTTCCATGAAATAAAATTTTCCATCTTCGCATAGTATAAACTCAACAGTACCTACACTGGAATAACCAACGCCTTTTGCTGCTTTAACTGCAGCGGCACCCATAGCAGCTCTTAATTTTGGAGTCAGAACCGGAGATTGAGTTTCTTCAAGTAATTTCTGATGTCTTCTCTGAATACTACAATCTCTTTCACCTAAATGAATAACATTTCCATGTTTATCAGCTAAAATCTGAAATTCTATATGCCGTGGCCTTTCTATATATTTCTCAACATAGAGATCACCATTACCAAATGCATTCTGAGATTCAGCCTGGGCAGCATGATAACCTTTGACTAGCGAAGCATTATTATGTGCTATACGCATGCCTTTGCCACCGCCGCCTGCAGTTGCTTTAACTATTACAGGATAGCCTAATTTTTCAGCTATCTTTTGTGCTTCCTTAACATCTGCAACTAATCCATCACTACCCGGAGTTACAGGAACGCCTGCTTCGATCATTTTCTTTTTAGCAGGTGCTTTATCACCCATAGAAATAATTTGTTCAGGCGTTGGACCTATAAATTCAATATTGCATGAATTGCATATTCTGGCAAAATCAGCATTCTCTGAAAGGAATCCATATCCTGGATGTATAGCATCTACATCACATATTTCAGCAGCGCTTAAAATCTGTTTATAATTTAAATAACTTTCACTTGACGGTGCAGGTCCGATACATACAGCCTCATCAGCCAAAAGAACCGGTAAGCTTTGTGCATCAGCTTCAGAGTAAACAAGTACACTTTTAACTCCGAGATCTTTACATGCTCTAATAACTCTAAGAGCAATTTCACCTCGATTTGCTATCAATATTTTTTCAAACATAATAAATATCCTGTATTTATATTATTACTCAATAACAAATAGAGGACAGCCATATTCTACGGATTGGGCATTCTCTACCAAAATCTCTTTAATGATACCTGATTTTTCAGCTTTAATTTCATTCATTACTTTCATTGCTTCTATTATGCAGATAACTGAATCAGGGTCAACTTTATCTCCAACTTTAGCAAATGCTTCAGTATCAGGACTTGCTGATCTGTAAAATGTACCAACAATAGGTGCATCAATAGTAACTTTATTTTCATCATTGCCAGGTGCAGCGGCGCCGGCTGGTGCGGCAGCAGTGGCTGGTTGCACTTGAGGTGCTACAGGTGCTGCCATAGTTACGCCTGCTGGTACTGCTATCTGCTGTATTATTCCTTTATCTGCTGATTCTCTTTTTAAACAAAGGTGCATACTGTCAGATTCAACTTTAAATTCTGAAAGATTATGTTTTGCCATAAGTTCAACTATTGCTTTTATGTCGTCAAGTTCCATAAGTCTATCTCCTTATAAAATATTATTTGTTACAATTTATATAATCTATTAATGCGATTAATGCGTATTCATAACCTTTATCTCCAAAACCTGATATTTGACCAATACAGGCAGGTGCAATATATGAGTGTTTTCTATATTCCTCTCTTTTATATATATTAGAAATATGAACCTCAACAACAGGCATCCTCACTGCTTGAATTGCATCGCAAATAGCAAGACTAGTATGTGTATATGCTGCCGGATTAATTACTATTCCATCGTATTGTTTATAAAATGCATCAGCTATTTTATCAACTATATCGCCTTCGTGATTGCTCTGATAAAAATCGAGTTCTAAATTCTTAATAGATTTAGCTGTTTTAATTAAGTTAGTTTCAATATTTTTTAAAGTTAAATGGCCATAAATATCAACTTCACGATTTCCAAGAAGCTGTAAGTTAGGACCGTTTATAACTAAAATCTTCATATTTTCCCTATTAAATAGATACTATTTAGGATTTCTCAATTCGGACATTGAGATAAATTGAGGAGCAACTAGCTTTTCCATATTAGCCTTAAGCTCTGTTTTTTGTACGACTGTTAAAGGTTTATCTACCAATGAATTTGAACTTCCATTTAGCCATTTAATACCAGCAAATACTATAACTGCTAAGACTAATATAGCAATAACACCGCCAATTAATTTAACATATAGCATTATTTTTTCTTCTTCTTTTTTATTAGTCTGCTTCGTTTCTTTTAAGTCCTGAAGAATAGTATTGGAAATATGCGTATTAGATTTATCGAAATTTTTAAGAAGATTAAGGGTTTTCCCTACATCTATACGATACAATTCACATAATTTTTTTATATAAGCTTTTACATATATAAACGGAGGAGTATTTTTAAAATCATCACGCTCAATTGCCTCAAGGTAATGTATATGAATTTTAGTTGTCATAGCAACCTGGTTTAAACTATGTCCGGCTTTAACTCTTGCATCCTGCAGATAACTTCCAAGTGTTTCCATAATTTCATTATTATTTCTACCTGGATTAGTAATAGAACTTAGCCCTTCTTTTTTCCCTGAAATATCATTAGATGACACTTTAGGTTTTATACTGTTTTTCATTTCATTATTTTTGTTTTTTCTACCATTCATAATATTTATATATTTCAGAAAAATGTTAACTTTATTTAATACAATAACACGATAAAAAATAATAATAAATAAGCAACTTAAATAATATCATAATTAATTGCTATTCTTTAGTTATAAATATCTCTCGCCTAGAACTACCTATTTGAGGACCAATTATACCTTGATCTTCCAAAGTATCAATAATTTCAGCCGCTCTATTATATCCAATTTTCAATCTTCTCTGTAAATAACTTGTACTTGCTTTGCGCTCTCTCCTAATGATCTCAATAGACTGCTGAACTAAATCATTGTCATTACTACCATCAGTTTCCTCTATCAGTAGATCCTGCCCCTGTCCTGCTCCTGATTTATTACTATCATTTGATAATACTTTAGTATCAAATTTTTGTTCTGTCTGAGAAGCACAGAAAGTTACAACATCATCAATTTCACTGTCAGCTAACATTGCACCCTGTATTCTTTCAAGTTTAGCACTTCCAGGCGGTATAAACAACATATCACCTTTGCCCAGTAATGATTCTGCACCTTTATGATCAAGAATAACCCTGCTATCCACAATAGATGCTACTCTAAACGCTATACGTGTCGGCAAATTGGCCTTTATTATTCCTGTTATAATTTCCTTACTAGGTCTTTGCGTAGCTAAAACCAAATGAATGCCTACAGCTCTGGCTTTCTGTGCTATTCTGGCGATGGATGTTTCAACATCTGCTTTAGCCACCATCATAATATCTGCCAACTCATCTATTATTATTATTATAAAAGGAAGTTTATCAGGCAGTGGCTTATTATCTTCATCAAGGATAGGTTCCTTAGGTAACTCTCTGGTATTATAGCCGGCAAGATTTTTAACCCTGGCTTTAGCTAAAATTTTATATCTACTTTCCATCTCATTAACAGCCCATCTAAGAGCACATGGAACTTTTTTAGGATCATTTACAATTGGTGTAATTAAATGTGGTAAATTTTTATACATTTCAAATTCAACAACCTTTGGATCAACCATAATCAAGCGCAGCTCTTCAGGTGAAAACTTATAAAGCAGACTCATTATTAGAGTATTAACACAAACACTTTTCCCACTACCTGTTGCTCCGGCAATCAACAAATGAGGAGCTTTAGCCAAATCTGTCAGAATAGCTTCACCCGAAACAGCTTTACCAAGGACAATAGGAATATCCTGACTGCTTTTCTTCCAGACTCTTGACTGAAGAATAGCTTTATAGCATACCGCAGATGACGTTCTATTAGGAATTTCTATCCCAACAGTATCTTTTCCAGGAATAGGAGCAAGTATTCTTATGCTCTCAGCTTTAAGATCCATTTTTATATTGTACTCTAAATTACTAATTTTTTGAACCCTTACTCCGGGAGCAGGTATTACTTCAAATCTAGTAACCCGAGGCCCTGTAGTAATTTCTGTAACTCTTGCATCTATACCAAAACTGTTTAAAGTATCCTGTAATATTTCTTTTGACATTTTTATTATGTCAGCAGAATCTCCTGTAGATTCTGTAATATCCATCAGCAGATTTAAGCTTGGAAGTTTATATAACCCACTACTTCCTGTTTGTTTTTGTACTTTCCGTTCAGGCTTATGAGGAATCAGTGCTTCAAATGACATATCGTTCTCAAGTTTTTGATCTTTATTCTTTATTTTTTCTTCATTTTTTCGTTTTTTGTTTCTCTTTTCTCTTATTTTTTCCCGCGTTAAATCAAGATCAAAATCATCATCAATATCAGATAAATCTCTTTTGGGTATATTCTTTTCAATCTTTTTTTTAGGTTTGAGTAGAGATAATATTTTTTTAACTATTATTAAATTTTTAATTTTCCATAAATAAATAGTGCCAATACCAACCAAAGCAATTCCCAATATACACGTACCGACACTTCCCATATATTTTCTAATAATTCCAGCACTTATAGCAGTTAAAGTCGGACTTGCTAAAAACTGTCCAATAACACCACCTGATAGTGCAGAACCTGGATTGTTATAGCTACCAATTCCTAAATAATTAGTCATTCCAACAAAACTTGCAGGCCACATTGCCATTAATATTGTAACACCCAGGATAAAAGAAATTATAGATATAAAAAAACCTTTACGTTTATAGTAAGGTTCAGGGAAAAATGACTGTATTGATAGAGCAGTAAAATATAAAGAAAAGATATAAGATCCTAATCCAAACAATAACAGTAGTATTTGGGAAGTGCATGCCCCTATTAAGCCAATCCAATTTTGAATCTGCCCAGTTTTACCACCATTAATAATTGCAAAATCACTGGAGTGATGTGAAATTAAAGCCAGAAAAATGATCAGTGAAAAAAAGATACAAATTATTTTTTTTATCTTATTTTTCAAAACAGGTTCAGTTTTATCAATTTTTTTCTTTGTCGTTCGCTTCGTTGCCATACAAGTTATCGCACTTCGTGCAGGTGTTAAATTTTGAGTTTATTATTTTGGCATTATCAAATAAATAATCATATTTTATTTGTCATCAACTACTTTCGAGCAAATTCCAATACTACTTAATTATTTATATAGTGAAGTCTGCATTTCGGGCAGGACTTTGAAAATTTGAATTCAAATAGTTAAACAGATTATATTGGACATTATATCCTATATTTAGGTATATGTAAAAAAAAGCAATACTTAAATTAATAAAAAACGGCTAAATATTAAATATGATTAATATTCAGCCGTTATTCTTGAGCAATATTTTATTATTTAGAAAGAGTCGAATCTATTATTGAACAGATATTATTTTTTTCTATTTTAATAATGTTCATTTCTCTTTGTGCGTTTTCAAAAGAATCAGAAGCATGTGCTGTGTTAACCATAACATTTGTTCCAAAATCTCTTCTTACTGTTCCGCCAGGTGCTTTTGTAGGATCTGTAGGTCCTAATACTTTTCTAATTTTTTCAACAGCATTTTCACCCTGATAAATCAAAACAAGACTCTTAACTTTTCCAGGTAGAGGTAATTCTGAACTCTTACAATCATCAGGTCTAATTCCTGACATAAACTCTACTATTTGAGAAAATTGATCATCGGCAAATGTTACACCTACGGTATTTATAAGATCTTTTAACCTTGATTCGTCAAGCTTAATATCAAATTCTTTTTCTAATAGATTTTTAGCTTTTTCGCCTATTTTAGGAGATAGTTTTTCTCTTAAAACACCTTTAACAGGTCCATAAAATTCAAGAGCTTCTTCTACGGACATTCTATAAAGCTTACAACCTACGATTCTTAATCCGGTCTTACTGAGCATATCAATAACATTTCCAGGTCTTGAACTTGGATATCTCCAGTTATCAGGTTTAATAATAACCAAAGTTCTCTTATCTGAATCATTTTCTGTAATTTGAAGCGGTTTATCAATTATATTAGTCTGCTCATTGAGAAAATCAGTAATAAGCTGCATTTCTTCATTTACAAGTTCACTATTTTTATCAAAATTTGGACCTACAATAACAGCTGGTTCAAAATAACGTACTGAACCATCTCCGTTTAATATATAGTCAGAATATGTATCCCTAATTGTTTCACCTGTTCTGATACCTGGCTTTATATGTCCAACAACATCAAATAATTTTTTACTTGCATCATCTCCTTTAAATAGCAACATCATAACTCTATGATAACGTCCATTAGCAGGAGCAAAATTTTCTTTTATATAACTACTTATTAAATTTAAAGTTTCATTTGGCGTAGTACTATTTGTTTTCTTCACCAATTCAGCATAAACGTCAACAAACTCCTGCGTTGGTGAAAACATTTTAGCACCAACAAGTTCTAAGTCTGTTCTTGAAAGCAGTCTAGCTATTACTCCACCTGTTCTTGATTTTTGTACTGAATACGGTGTAATCAAGACATAAGATAATTCATTCTTCATAATTTTATATTTCTCTTAATTTATATTAATTAATAAGGTAATTTAGTCTAAACTGTCAAAAAAGTTTTTTAATGGCTGTATTCGAGTGATTGCATCAACATTACATCCGGTCATATATAAACCATTATCAACATCACCTGACCAGGTAGAAAGTAGTGCTTTTGCTATACAGAATGGAACTTTTCTCGGATCGCATGTTCTTAAACATCTATACGGACATGCAAATTTTTCCCTTTTCCCTGCCAATACTCTTTCAACTAGAGGTGTTTTTAATACTCTAACAGGGAGTCCTACAGGACTCTTTATTAATACAACATCTTCAGGTTTTGCATCTACAAATACCCGTTTACTTTCGACATCCATTCCTGCTTCCATTGTCGCAATGAAATATGTACCTATCTGAACTCCATTGTATCCGATTTCAAGACAGGCTTCTACATCTTCTCTTGATGAAACTTCACCCGCAGCAATTATCGGTATATCATACTCATATTCGTCTAAAAGATCTTTTACATCTTTATAAAGAATTTCCAAAGAACATGTATCAGGCTCTTCTAATAACGCCATAGAAAAACCTAAATGACCGCCACATAAAGGACCTTCAACAATTACAGCATCAGGAGCTCTGTTATATTTTCTTTTCCAAGCTGCAAGCACTACTTTTAAAGCTCTTCCACTGGATATTACAGGAATAAGGGCAATATCTGCATCACCAACATATTCAGGAAGTACAATTGGCAATCCGGCTCCTGATATTATAAAATCAATACCCTCTTTTACTGCTGCTCTAATAGTTGCCTCATAATTAGAAAGTGCAACCATAACATTGATACCGAGAGGTCCACAATTTTGACTTACTCTTCTAGCTCTGTGTATTTCTTCAACTAATACTCTATTTGATTCTTCTACGAAATCTGTTTTAGATTTTTCTATATCTCCCAAGCCAACACTTGCTATTGTCCCAAAACCACCAAGTTTTATTGTTTCTGATGACAGAGTTGAATTTCCAACTCTAACACCCATACCAGCCTGTATAATTGGATATTTACTTTCCAGGTTTCTTATTTTCAGTTTTGGCAATTTCATTATTTCCTCATATTTATAATGTATATATCAGATTGAATGATTTGTAATAGTTAAAGCCATTTTCAAAAATGGCTAGAGGAGAGAATATACTTCATGAATCTAAATATACAAAAACTCTAAAAAATAAGTAGGTAAGTATTTCTTATCTATATTCAATGAATATTTATAATTTCAGAAGATATTCATGCAAGGTTTTTTTCCAGTCAGGTCTGCTAAAATTAAGAATTTCATCTATTTTAGAACAGTCAAAACGTGAATTTTCAGGTCGAGTTGCAGGTGCTCTAAATTCACTGGAAAAACAAGGTTTTATATCAATAGTAATATTTAGCTCATCTGCTATATATTTTGCAACATCATATCTGCTACCATACCCATCGGAAGAAAAATGAAATAAACCATTGGTTCTTTTTTCAAGTAACACAATTATTGCTTTAGCAACCTGTTCAGTGCATGTCGGTGAACCTATTTGATCATCAACAACTTTAATATTATCTAAAGATGAAGCCAATTTTATGATTTTAGAAATAAAATTATCGTTATTTACTCCATAAGTCCATTGGACTCTCATAACAGATGCATTTGCACCTGATTCAAATAACAGCTCTTCCCCTCTCAATTTACTTTTGCCGTAAATAGATAACGGATTTGTTTTATCCGTTTCAGATAATGATTTACTACTTTTGTCACCAAAGACAAAATCAGTACTTATGTGAACTAAATATTTATCTGTCCCGTACAACAATTTCCCAAGAGTACCAACGGCATCAGCATTTACCTTATAACATGCCTCTATTTCGGTTTCCGCTTTATCGACATTTGTATATGCTGCACAGTTCACAATCAAATCGGCATAATCAATGATAGAGTTCAAATCATCTTCATTCGTTATACTAAATTCCGGCAGATCAAATATTTTAACCGAATAACCTGACTTCTCTGCAAGTCTAGATAAATCATATCCTAGCATGCCATTTCCACCTATTATCGCCAATTTTTGCATTTTATTCAGCACTCTCTTTTATTTCTGTTTTTTGTTTTATTAATGGTGGAAGTATCAACCAGTTAACTTCTCCTCTGAGACAATATTTTAAAGCTTCAGGAGCTTTTTCCGGAAAAAAGAGCTGCTTAATATAACCAAATAAGAAAAAATTTCTTTTTATATCCGGAGCCAGCATCAATGTTGGATTATAACTATAAATAGTATTAATAAACTGAATCTGCTCTTTTAACGGCATATTCATAAAATTATCATAATAACTTGCACATATATAATATAAATTTGCACCATGTGATATACCAACATAGTTACCTAAAACATTGTCATCCTGCATTTTTTCAGCGGCATCATTTTTTGATTTTCCTGTTCCATATAAGGCAACATCTTTTGACTGAATTTGATATAAAATAGCATCTGATGGTATTTTTTTTATTTTGGTCAAAGTACTTTTGAGAGATTTCACTTTTCTCGTATATATACATGACGCCGCATATAATTTTGCCAAAGCATATTTAATTTCAGGTTTTACTTTTAGAGCTTTAATATAACTATCTGCAATAAAATAAGTTTTACGTCCCTCCAGTACCTGATTAAAATCTTCTGCAGGCAAAGTACCATTCATACTATATGTCATTTGAGCTAAAGCCTTAATAAAATATTTACTAGCCCATGTATTATCATTAAAACCGTTTTTATATTTATAATTCAACCAGCCTTTTATTAAAATTCTGTATCTATCTGTATCCAAACCTTTTTTGAACTGCTGATCATGAGTTAAGGGTTTTACTTCAAATTCATGAACAGACTGCTTACTGTAATCAAGAGATTCATCTTTACTCATATTAGAACCATAAACGCCGGAAAATTTTTTCTCTGCAACAGGCCTAGTCATGACTTTTGCAGGTGCATCTTCCTGAGTTTTAGCGAAAAAAGAGTTTGCGAAAAACAGCATTGATATTACGAGGAAAGAAGTTCTTAAATTGTGACCATAACAACATGATGAACAGGAATTATATTTCATATATTTTCTCATTTATATCTAATATTCTAAGTTTACTTATATCTTTATATGTAAATTGTATTTTTTATTAAATAAAAAACAAGCAATTATGAGTAAATTGCAGATTTTGATATTTAATTCAGGATACTTGGAGATAAATGCCCTGGTTATTATTTAGTAACATATCAAAAATACACACTATTGGACTCCGCCGAGTGTAATTTTAGGCCATCTACTGTTTATCTGATAAAATAGATATCTTAATTTGATTGATCGTGGATTCAATATCAGACCCTCTCTTATCGTTTTATCAGCCAATTTTATATTTTTTTTATAATAATATCTATTGGCAACATTATATAGTTTTTTTGCTTTACATTTATTTTTACCCGAAATAACTTTAAATAAAGTAAAACGAGTCTGCTTAATATTTGCATCTGTATTTCGATCAAGTTGATAAAAATACTCCATTTTATCGGGATTATAATAAAATCTATACACTGCGGATTCCTTTTTAAGTTCATCTGCTCCGGCTACATATCGTGTGCTCCATGGATGCAGTGAATTAGTCTTTTTACCTCCTGCAGCCAACCCTTTGTCAAAAATAAAATAGTCCGTATCAAATCGACTGCAAAACTTCATAAATTCATATTCATTTCCGAAATAAATGGTATTTAAATATTCTTCAACTAAATCCCTAGTTTCTCCAAGCTCAAATTTTGGCTGTAAGATAATATTTGCCCCATTATAAGCTTTTAGAGATGGAGACAGCGTAAAGTCAGCTATAATGGTTTTATTTTTTACACCTTTATCGGAATTTAAATATTTTATCAATTCCAATTTTTGATACCACGGATCATTATATTTACGATTAAGTGAAACAAACCATGACAGTTCAAAAATAATTAACAGTATGAGTAATACATACACAACTGCCTTACCAATCTTTTTATGTGCATGGGAAATATCAGCAAACAAAATAACAACTGCAACGCAGATAAAAGGAATCGCTAAAGCATGAAATCTAACCATAAAGATAAACAGAGTAAAGAATATAATTGACAAGAAAAATGGTAACCCTAATCTTGGGAATTTTCTAAAAAAAGCATGTCTGGTTTTATTTCTGACCATGGTATAAACAAATGCTAAAACACCAACCGGAACAATAAAATGAAACAAGAGCAAAAAGATTCTAAGTGTTGCAGAGTGCAAAGCAGGCGTCCATAAAATTCTAGAATCAAAATCTAAAAGCTTAGGATTCAATGGTTTTACATTATTAAAATATATTTTTGCTTTCAACAAGGCGAAAAAATGAGAATAATTTGAGATGAATCCCATCTGCTTAATACAGAAATACCAAAAACAGCCAAAACAAAAAATAGCGATAACACCGGCGATTTTACTATATATTTCTTTCTTTTTAAAAAATGCCAACATTACCAGCAGAGACGGCAGTAAAATAATGACTAAAGGAGAAAGTAAAAATCTGTGAGAAAGTAAATAGGGATTTATTGATCCTGCTAATATCGCACCTACGGTTATAGCTCCCCAAAGTAAAAGTCTTTTTCTATTAACATAACCGCCAAAAAAGATTCTCAGAATTTCATATAATGCCCATAAAGATAAAAATAATTGAACCATATCCCACGAACTTAGTGCAAGGAAAACTGATATAAGAAGTAAAAACAGTTTATAATATTTAGGTTTCGCCAAGAACCAATAAGCAATTACTATTGAAAGCATTATTAGAGGAATAGCAAAGTTTTCTCTTATTAAATCCTGCCCCGTTGCGCGGGCAATGGCTGCCGGAGCAACGGCAAATAGCAAACCTCCTGCCATAGAATAAAAAACTGGAATTCTCAACAGCAAAAGCCAAAGAAAAATAAGACCTGCAGTTAAGCATATCCATAATCTTATTTGACAACGAGTCCAGGATACAAATTCTTGATTTACTCCATAAACAGAATCTGTCTTATACTTAAAATTTCGATTAAAAAGAAAATTTTTAAGTCTAAAACCATAACCTATAAAATATTCCAAACTTATAGACATCTGCTCATCTACAGAATAATTTTTGACGCTTACTAAAGATGGATCACTGTTTTCTAAATACCCATTCTTAGCAATATCCCATGAATAAGAATACATCATGGCACTTTCTAAAGTAAAAGGGACAAAATCAGGGTACTTGGCTGCTTCTCTTGCATAATCATAATTACGGACAAAATATGCTGCCGCACTTACCAGCAAAAAAACAACTAACACTAAAAATTTATAAAATAACTTATTTTTGAGTAGCAAGAAAGAATAAGTTGATTTTGAGTACATTAATTATGATTACCGTATTACAGAATAAATATTTTGATTTTTGACTAATTATAATAAATATTTTTTCTATGGCAATGATTATTAATTAAATTCTTTTCTCAATCTAGATGATGGAATACCAATTTCTTCCCTGTACTTAGCAACAGTTCTTCTTGCAACAGGTATTCCGTCATCATTTAATATTTTCTTAATAGCATCATCAGACAGCGGTTTCTTTTTATTTTCCGACTCAACAATTTCACGAATTTTTTCCATCACGCTTTTATTGGATATCATATCGCCATCTGAAGATTGAAAACCGGCAGAAAAGAAATATTTAAGTTCAAAAATACCTTGAGGTGTTCTTACATATTTACTTGACACAGCCCTGCTAACAGTTGTTTCATGTACTCCTATTTTATCTGCAACTTCTTTCATCGTCAGCGGAATTAGATGTTCTACACCATCCTCTAAAAAATCATATTGAGAATCAGCAATAACTTCAACTATTTTTTTAATAGTGTCCTGTCTCTGTTCTATGCTTTTTATAATATGATTACCTGACAATACTTTATTTTTAATATAATCCCGAGTTTCTTTAGGAGTGTTTTTATCACTTAAAATTTTTAAATAGTATTCTGATATTCTTAGCCTAGGCTGGTATTCATTGTCCAGTACCACTTTATATTCCCCATTTTCTTTTAGTATAGAAATTTCAGGAATAATAAAAATTGAATCATCTTTTACTGATTTACCAAAATAAGGATATGGATTAAATTTTTTGATTGATTGTAAGTAGTTATTTAATTCATCTAAATCAATTTTAAGTTTTTTGGTGATTAAAGGTAATTGATTAGATGCAATATCGTCTAAGTGATTTTCTATAATTTCACCTAGAATATCTTTATTACTTCTATTACTTCTCTCCAACTGTAAAAGCAGGTTTTCTTTTAAATCTCTTGCACCTATACCTGGAGGATCAAGAGTCTGCACTATTTTTAAAGCTTTTTCTATATCGTTTAAATCACTTCCGCCTATCACTGCAAGATCAGCAAGAGAACCTCTAAAATAGCCCTGATCATCAAGACTACCTATAATTAAAGAGCATAAATTATTTGTGTAATCATCTAGATTAAAAAAACTGACCTGATCAATTAGATCATTTTCCATTGAAGGAGCATCTATAATTGAATTGAAAAAATGTGTATGCTTTTCTTCATCAGCATGGTAATTTTGTGACGTATTAACAGAAGGCAAATAGTCATGCCATGATTCAGTCAACTGATTAAAATTATCATAGTCATCATCTTTTAAATTCTCAGCTTTTTCGTCCCCCTGCTCTACTAAAGGATCTTCGCTTTTATTTATCGTATCAGATTCAGATTGTTCATCTTTATCATTTTTTTCCTGTTCAAGAACAGGATTTACAGCTAATTCTTCTTCGACCTTAGCCTGCAGCTCCATCATTGTTGACATTAAAATTTCAAGAGATTGAATCTGATTAACAGATAAAACCTGTTCCTGTTTCAATGTCTGTGTCTGTACTAAACTCTGCTCTACCATAAATGAATTATCGCACTTTGTGCGAGTTATAAAGTTAAAGGTTTTCAGGTTATCAAGTTTAAGGCTGTAGGATTCTAAACCTTCAATCTTAATTACTTTATAACTATTTTTAAGCTTTAAATCCTATATCTTTTCTAAAATAAGCACCGTCCCATTTTATTTTATCCACTGCTTTATAAGCGTTTTCTATCGCATCTTTAATATTGCCGCCTCTAGCAGTAACACCGAGAACACGTCCACCAGCTGTAACAATTTTATTATCAACATTTTTTGTCCCGGCATGAAATACTACAGCACCAGTTCTTTCTGATTTTGCAATACCTTCAATTATATGACCTTTTTTATAATTACCAGGATAACCTCCTGATGCCATTACAACACAAACAGCTGCACCATCATACCATTCAATAACAGAATCAGATAATTTCTGCTCAACTGTATTCATCATAAGATCACTTAAATCTGACTTTAACAGAGCCATTACGGCCTGCACTTCAGGGTCACCAAAACGTACATTAAACTCTAAAACTTTTATTCCTTCTGCAGTAACCATTATCCCTGCATAAATAATACCCCTAAAATCTAAATTTTCTTTCTGAATACCAATTAGGAAATTATCTAAAACTTTTTCTTTTACTTCCTTTAAAACTTTTTCGCTACCTATTGGGGCAGCACAGTAAGCACCCATTCCTCCTGTATTTAAACCTGTATCATTTTCGCCTATTCTTTTATGATCCTGAGATGGTAGTAATGATTTAATTGATTTCCCATCGGTAAAAGCTAAAATAGAAACCTCTTCACCGTCAAGAAATTCTTCAATTAATACTTTTGCTCCGGCGTCTCCAAATTCTCCATCAAAACATAGATTAACAGCATCAATAGCTTCTTCTAAATTATTAGGAATTAAAACACCTTTTCCTGCAGCTAAACCGTCAGCTTTTATAACTACTTTTTTATTATCAGTCATTATTTTATTCAAGTAATCAACAGCTTTTTGACACTCGGTGAATTCATCTGAATCAGCAGTAGGAATACTATATTTTTTCATGAAGTTTTTAGCAAAACATTTGCTGCCTTCCAATTGTGCAGATCTTTTATCAGGTCCAAATATTTTTAAACCTTTATCTCTAAAAATATCAACAATGCCTAAACATAAAGGTACTTCAGGGCCAACGACAGTTAAATCTATATGCTCATCCAAAGCAAATGACAATAATTCATTTATATCTTCTACAGGGATATCAATATTTACAGCAATTTGTTCTGTTCCAGCATTTCCAGGTGCACAGTATATTTCACTTACATTTGAACTTTGGTTTAACTTCCAACACAACGCATCTTCTCTTCCACCATTCCCAATCACTAATACCTTCATAGAGCAACCTTTTTACTTTACTAAACATATTAATTAAAAATTTGATAAAGTAATATACTATCTAAAAATATAAAATTTCTAATTTGGTAAAAATTCAGACAAGTTTTTTATATAATCACAATCTCGTTGATATATATGAAACTATTTGATAGAATATTTAATAGCACTTAACTTCAATTTAACTAAACAAAAGATTAAATATGAAAAAGATAATATCATTATTCTTAACTATCTATCTTACAATTATATCCGTTAATATCCTAGCAAACAATAATACAAAGAAACAAGTACCAAAAAAGACAAACTGGTCAGTTTTTGAATTATCCATATTCCCAACCGTTCCATCTTCGCCATATGTGACTGATGTCTATGGACTCAAGCTTGGACTGCCTGTGTCTGGTGGGATAAAATCAGTTTATGGACTGGAAACATCGGTTATAGGCAGTGGCACAGATTATATTGAAGGTGCTCAAATAAGCGTTCTGGCAAATGTCTGCAAAACATTCTACGGTCTTCAACTGGCTTTTATCAATATAGCTAATGAATACGGTGATGGGATTCAGGGCGGATTTTTCAATACCAACAGTTTTGATTTTAACGGATTACAATTAGGAGCATTCAATTTAACAGGGAAAAAAGCTGATGGCTTAGCTGTAGGAGTTTATAATTTTGCTGCTACATCTGATGGAGTCCAGGTTGGACTTTTAAATATTTCTAATAAATCAGGTCTCCAGTTTGGCTTAGTCAACATAATAAAAGACAGCCCAATTCCATTCATGCCACTCTGCAATTTCTCATTCTAAAAAATTTATATTTGGAGAGTAAAATGAGTAATTATAAGCCACCATATACAATTACATCAAAAATTCTAATTTTGGTTAGTAACATTGTTGAATTATTGACTGAACTAAAACATATCCATCAAACTTTAGACACACCAAAACTACGAAAAAAAAATCGTGTCAAATCTATCACAGGAACATTACAGATCGAAGGCAATAGTTTTACTGAAGAAAAAGTAACAGGAGTTATAAATGGCAAAACTGTTTTAGGAACAATGCGTGAATTAGCAGAGGTTCAAGGTGCTATAGAAGCTTATGATTACCTTGGTAAATATAAATATAATAATGAAAAAGATCTTCTTTTATCTCATAAATTTTTCATGAGTAAGATATTACAAAATGCAGGTAATTTTAGAAAAGTTAATGTAGGAGTAGGAAAGCATGTAGCTCCACCATCAAAAATGGTAGGAGAGCTTATGGGCAATTTATTTAATTGGCTAAAAACAACAAAGGATCATCCTCTTATAGTAAGTTCTATTTTTCACTATGAATTTGAGTTTATTCATCCGTTTCAGGATGGTAATGGACGAGTTGGCAGGCTATGGCAAACGGTTATTTTAAATGAGTATAAAAATATATTTGCTTATATGCCTATTGAAAGCATTATAAAAGATAACCAGAAAAAATATTATGACGCTTTAGAGCAATCAGGAAAAATAGGTCAAAACACCCCGTTTATAGAGTTTATGTTAGATATTATTTTTAAAACCTTAAAAAAACTTGAAATAAAAAACAATAAGGTCGGAGAAAAGGTCGGGAAAAAGGTCGGAGAAAATCTTACAGAGAATCAAATTGAAATAGTAAAATATATGATGGAGAATCCAAAAATATCTGCAAAAAAGCTGTCCGAATTAGTTAATATATCTACTAGAAAAATAGAAGAAAATATAAAAAAATTAAAAGATTCCAAAATAATAAAAAGAATTGGAGCCAATAAAGGCGGTCATTGGGAAGTATCAGATAAAACCTAACCCAGCTGAGCTGGAAGTGTTTCGTGAACTGTAGCCCGTTGTCCGTAATCCTGCTTGTCCGTTGTCTCGTAAATAATGAATCCAGCTTGCCTTATACAAAAAAAGGACGCATTTCTGCGTCCTTTTGAATCTAGCTTTCTAAATAGAAAGTGGGGAATTTTACATCATTCCAGGCATTCCACCCATTCCGCCCATTCCACCAGGCATTCCGCCGCCAGCAGGCATTGGAGCGTCTTTTTCAGGAAGGTCAGTAATTAAACATTCAGTAGTCAAAAGAAGACCGGCAATAGATGCGGAATTCTGAAGAGCTGAACGTGTAACTTTAGCAGGGTCAATAATACCGGCTTTAAGCATATCGACATATTCGCCTTTAGCTACATCAAAACCTTCATTACCTTCTCTTGCTTCAACTTCTTTTACAACAACAGAACCTTCATAACCGCCATTAGCAGCTAACTGTTTAACAGGTTCTAATACTGCACGTTTGATAATATCTAAACCAATAACTTCGTCATCTATAACTTTTAGACCTTCTAAAGCTTTAGCAGCACGGACTAGAGCAACTCCGCCACCAGCAACAATACCTTCTTCAACAGCAGCTCTTGTAGCATGTAATGCATCTTCAACACGAGCTTTCTTTTCTTTCATTTCTGTTTCAGTAGCAGCACCAACATTAATTACAGCAACACCACCGGCTAATTTAGCAAGTCTTTCCTGTAATTTTTCTCTGTCGTAGTCAGAACTTGTATCTTCAATCTGTTTACGAATCTGATTAACTCTGGCAATAATATCAGACTGTGTTCCAGCGCCTTCTACAATAGTAGTATTTTCTTTATCAATTGTAATTTTTTTAGCACTACCAAGTTGGTCAACTGTAACAGTTTCTAATTTAATACCAAGATCTTCAGTGATACATGTTCCGCCAGTTAAGATAGCGATATCTTCAAGCATAGCTTTACGACGATCACCAAAACCAGGAGCTTTAACAGCACATACGTTTAATGTTCCACGTAATTTATTAACAACTAGAGTTGCAAGAGCTTCGCCTTCAACATCTTCAGCAATAATCAGCAAAGGTTTTCCCTGTTTTGCAGCAGCCTGAAGCAAAGGAAGCATATCATTAAGATTGCTAATTTTCTTTTCATGGATAAGAATAAGAGCATCTTCTAAACCAACTTCCATATTTTCTGAATCAGTTACGAAATAAGGTGAAAGATAACCTTTATCAAACTGCATACCTTCAACAACATCAAGAGTAGTTTCAATTGTTTTAGCTTCTTCTACAGTGATTGTTCCGTCTTTACCAACTTTGTCCATAGCGTCAGCAATGATATTACCAATAGTAGTGTCGCCGTTAGCAGAAATAGTAGCAACCTGTGCAACCTGTTCACGATCTTCTACTTTTTCGCTGATATTAGTTAATTCTGAAACGATAACTTCTACAGCTTTGTCAATACCACGTTTGATTGACATTGGATTTGCACCGGCTGTAACATTTTTCAAACCGTTACGGTAAATAGCTTCAGCTAAAACTGTAGCAGTAGTTGTTCCGTCACCGGCAATATCAGAAGTTTTACTTGCAACTTCACGAACCATCTGAGCACCCATGTTTTCAAAAGGGTTTTCAAGTTCGATTTCTTTTGCAACTGAAACACCGTCTTTAGTAACTGTTGGTGATCCAAATTTTTTGTCTATAACAACATTACGTCCCTTTGGACCTAAAGTAGTTTTTACAGCTCTGCTTAATTTTTCAACACCAACAAGTAAAGTGCGGCGAGCCTTATCATCAAAAATAAGTTGTTTTCCAGCCATTTTATTTTCTCCTTAAAATATTATAAATATATAATTACTTTTCAATTATTGCCTGAATCTGATCAGCATCAAAAATTTTGTATTTTTTATCATCGAGCTTAACTTCAGTTCCGCCATATTGACTTGTCAAAACAACATCACCAACTTTTACATCAAAAGGAATTTTATTGCCTTTGTCATCGAGTTTTCCTGTTCCAAGAGCAATAACTACAGCTTCCTGTGGTTTTTCTTTTGCGCTGTCAGGGATAAAAATTCCGCCTTTAATCTGTTCTTTTTCTTCTACTGCTTCTACGAGAACGCGATCTCCGAGAGGTTTAATGTTCATCTTTTTTTTCCTTATGTTTATGTTTTAGTTATTATTTAACTAACGATTAATATTTTAAATCACCATAAAACTAGACTGTCTATTTAAATCTTTAAATTAGATAAATCAAATAAACAGTCTAAAATTTCACTATTATTTGCTGTCGTCGTCAATAACTTCAGCGTCAACTATATTATCATCTGCCTTTTTAGGTTCTTCAGGAGCCGGTCCCTGCTGACCTGCATCTGCCGGTTGTGCTCCTGGAGCACCTTGACCAGGCTGCTGTTGAGACTGCATATTCTTATAAATTTCTTCACCAAACTTCTGCAAAGTCTGTTCAAGTTCAGTCATAGTTGCTTTCATACCTTCGATATCATCTGCTTTATGCTGATCTTTCAATTTAGCAACTAAATCTTCTACAGGTTTCTTAACTTCTTCAGGAAGTTTTTCGCCATGTTCCTTGATCTGTTTTTCTGTCTGAAAAATCATAGAATCTGCTCTGTTGCGAGTTTCAACTTTATCTTTTTCAGCTTTGTCTTCTTCAGCAAAAGTTTTTGCATCATCAACCATTTTATTGATATCATCATCACTTAAACCTGAATTAGCAGTAATAGTGATTTTCTGTTCTTTACCTGTTCCAAGATCTTTAGCAGTAACATGTAAAATACCGTTGGCATCAATATCAAATGAAACTTCAATTTGAGGTACGCCTCTAGGTGCAGTAGGAATACCGTCTAAACGGAAACGTCCGATAGTTTTATTATGACCGGCCATATCACGTTCACCTTGAAGAACATGAATATCAACGGATGGTTGATTATCTGCAGCTGTACTGAAAATTTCACTTTTCTTTGTTGGAATTGTAGTATTTCTTTCGATAAGTTTTGTACAAACACCACCCAAAGTTTCAATTCCAAGAGATAATGGTGTAACGTCAAGTAAAACAACATCTTCAACCTGACCGCCTAAAACACCACCCTGTATAGCAGCACCATTAGCAACAACTTCGTCAGGATTAACACCTTTATTTGGTTCTTTTCCGAAGAAGTTTTTAACTATTTCATTTACTTTAGGCATTCTGGTCATTCCGCCAACCATTATAATCTCATCGATTTCACTAGCTTTAACATCAGCATCATCAAGACAATTTTTAACCGGTGTAGTTGTACGAACAAGAAGTGCATCAATCAACTGTTCAAGTTTTGCTCTTGTAAGAGAAACTGTTAAATGCTTTGGACCGCTTTGATCAGCAGTTATAAACGGTAGATTAATTTCAGTAGTCTGACTGCTGGAAAGTTCAATTTTAGCTTTTTCTGCACCTTCTTTTAAACGTTGAAGAGCCTGTGCATCTTTTCTTAAATCAATACTGTTTTCTTTTTCAAAAGTGTCAGCAAGCCAGTTAATAAGAACTAAGTCAAAGTCATCTCCACCAAGGTGAGTATCACCATTAGTAGCATTAACTTCAAAAACGCCGTCACCTAATTCAAGAACAGAAATATCAAATGTACCTCCGCCAAGGTCATAAACAGCAATTTTTTCATCATTCTTTTTATCTAATCCATAAGCAAGAGCTGCAGCAGTCGGTTCATTTATAATTCTTGATACTTCTAAACCTGCAATTTTACCTGCATCTTTAGTTGCCTGTCTCTGACTATCATTAAAATAAGCAGGAACTGTAATAACAGCCTGTGTGATTGTTTCACCTAAATATGCTTCAGCATCAGTTTTCAATTTTTGAAGAACCATTGCTGAAATTTCCTGAGGAGCATAAGTCTTATCTCCAACTTTTACGTGAGCATCACCATTCTTAGCAGCAACTACTTCGTAAGGGACTAATTCAGTTTCATGCTTAACTTCTGTAAATTTTCTACCCATAAAACGTTTTATTGAAAAAACTGTATTTTTTGGGTTAGTTACAGCCTGTCTTTTTGCAGTTTGACCAACTAATCTTTCACCGCTCTTAGTAAAAGCAACGATTGAAGGTGTTGTTCTTGCTCCTTCAGCATTAGGTATGATTGTAACTTCTCCACGTTCCATAACAGCCATACAACTATTTGTAGTACCTAAGTCAATTCCTAAAATTTTACCCATTTTCTTAATCCTCTCTTTTTGTATTTATATTAAAAATCATAATTTTATTTTTTACTCTTAAATTTTATGACAAATACAGCAGAATACATGCCAAAGAGCCCGATTAAACACTTAACTATCTTATATACAACATATTAGAATCTTGCACCATAATAAAGATAAATAAAATTCTATGCCGTTATGTTCCTTTTGAACTTTTAAAAGAGACAAAATGTCACGATTATAAATTATTTTGAATATTTTTTATAAAAAAAGCTAATTGAAATAAATAACCAAGCTGGATATCATGCTTAAATAAGATTCTATATTTAATACTCATAGCAACTGATCAAATGGATAATTCAAAAGTAAGAAGATTACCTAACATAACACGTTCAAAAAATAGAACGCACAAAGTCACAAAAAATTATTCTCCTCCTCAGAAAACAGGTTTTGTCATTATTTTCATAGTATTAGCACTGATCATGTTTGGTTTAATCATGCTCTATTCTACAACTTCAGGAACCGTTGGAGCATCATTATTAATAAAACAGGTTGTTTGGATTTTTTTTGGAATCATCTGCGCAACACTGATTAATTTCATAGGCTACAAAAGAATTATTCCATATTCTAAGTATCTAGTTTATTTAACAGCAATGTTACTTGTAGCCGCCAGATTTTCCAGACCTATTAACGGTGCCTATAGATGGATTCAGATACCTGGAGGCATAGGAAATATCCAACCTTCAGAACTGGCTAAAATAGCAATCGTAATGTTTTTGGCTTATTATATTCCACGTCATCAAAGACAAATAGCAGCATCAATAAAAGGAATTATATATCCCACATTCTTATGTTTAATTATATTGGGACTTATCCTTTTGGGTAAAGATCTTGGAACAACTATTCTAATTGCTGCTGTTATATGGTTTATTTATTTTGTTGCAGGAATAAAGCTTAGATATTTAATCCCCATCCCTACGGCAGCAATAATTGCAATACCTTTTATATTAAAGGCTTACAGCAGAGTAAGATGGGCAAGAATAACATCTTTCCTTTCCCCTGAAGTCTATCAGGCAACAATAGGTTATCAATTATGGCTTTCACTGCTTGCTCTTGGATCAGGTTCATGGACAGGTTTGGGATTTGCAAAAAGTAGAATGAAAGCAGAATATCTACCTGAAGCACATACTGATTTTATTCTTTCTATTGTAGGTGAAGAATTAGGTTATATTGCCTTAATTATCCTGATTTTTCTCTATGTACTATTCCTGGTTTTATCTATCTATATTTCAGTAAAAGCAAAAGATAAAGAAGGAATGCTGCTTGGATTCGGTATTTCAGCAATGATTGCACTTCAGGCTATTATTAATATAGGAGTAATAAGCGGTGCATTTCCAACAAAAGGAATGCCTGCCCCTTTTATCAGCTATGGCGGCAGCAATATTGTAGTCTGCCTCATCGGGGCAGGTTTTTTAATTAGTATTTCCAATTACACAGGAAAGCTTATTGGAAAGAAACATGAAGGTTCAAAATTTAAAAAAGTAGAAAAAAGCAATGCGTAAAGAAAAGCTTACTAAATTGATTATTACATGCGGAGGAACAGGCGGACATTTCTTTCCGGGATTTACCATCGCAAGAACATTTAAAAATAATGGCGGAGAAATACTACTAATAACAGGTGGTCATAAAACTAACTATAAAAAACTTTATTCATCTAAATACAATATAGAGATTAAAGAAATTTCTTCTGCAAGGTTTTATAAATCACCGGTAAAAATTTTAACTTTTATATTAATGTTCATTAAAGGCTTTATACAATCTTTATTTATTTACATAAAATTCAAACCTGATGCCGTTTTGGCGATGGGCAGTTATACATCTCTACCTTCAGGATTTGCTGCGCTATTTCTTAGAATTCCATTATTCCTTCATGATGGCAATTCAAGAATAGGCAAAGCAAACAGACTATTTTCTAAATGGGCTAAACTTTTAATGCTCAGTTTTCCATTAGCCGAAAATGAAAAAATGAAATGTAAATCAGTTATTACAGGCATGCCTCTAAGACCTGAAATTATAAATTCTAAAAATATGGAAAAATCTGAATTAATTAATAAATTTAATAGTTCTTTCAATACTAAGTTCAGCATTGACAAACCAATCATCCTGATTTTTGGTGGAAGTTTGGGGGCAAAAACAATTAACACAGTAATACCTAAAGCTTTTGTAAATTTTCCACGCGACGTTCAAATTATACACTTAACAGGAAAAAATGATTTCAGTGAAAGTAAATCATTATATAAAAAAGCCACTTGTGAAAACATAGTAATAGAGCGTAGTGATAATATGACACTTTTATATTCAGTCGCAGATATAGTGATATCAAGAAGTGGTGGAAGCACAATTAGTGAATTATCATTTTTCAATAAACCTGCAATTCTTATTCCATACCCTCACGCTGCAGAAAATCATCAGTACTACAATGCATTGCATTATACTAAAAGTAGAATAGCAGAAATTATTGAGAACAATAAATGTACAGAAGAAAAAATATCAGAAACATTAATAAAATTTATCGAAAAATTTTATAATAGAAAAATAGAAAGTATAAATTTATCCATGCCGAATGCCGCAGATAAAATCATTGAGATAATTAGTAAAAATCTAGCAACAAAGACACAAAGACACAAAGGTGCAGAGGTATAAAAGCAAAATCTTTACCATGTATAAATTAAATATGCGAATTTTACAGGTAACTATCGTGAAATCAAAACATGTATAATAAACAATATATAATCGGTTTTTATTTTTTATGACAATAATATATAATCATTATTTCACTTTAATAAACCTTCTTATTCTAATTATATTATCTGCCTTTTTTTCAGGAACAGAAACTGCCTTTTTTTCACTCACGAATCATCAGCTTTCAAAAATAAGAATAAATAAATCACCAATTTCAAAAATAATAATAAGTTTACATGAAACACCGTCAAAACTTCTAGTTGCCGTTTTGTTTGGCAATTTAACTGTGAATATACTGTATTTTTGTCTATCAACAGTCTTAATCATGGAAATAGGTAAAACATATGGACACCTAATACAAATTATATTGGGACTTATTACACTGGCAGTTGTTGTTTTATTCGGTGAAATTTTACCTAAATCTCTAGGGCTTAATTATCCTATTACATATGCAAAATTCTCCGGTTATCCTATTTTTATATGGATTAAAATATCTACTCCATTTAGGTTTATAATAACAAAAACAACTGAGAAAATTTTTCCTGCTAAAAAAGCTCAGGTATCAAAAAATATAACTGTTGATGAATTAAAAATGCTAATATCATTAAGCGAAGAAGAAGGTCAAATCGAGTCACAAACTTCTGATATCATTGAGGACATTATCACTCTATCAAACCTTAGAATAAAAAATATCATGATACCACGAGTTGATATGATACAATCCGATATTAAAAACAGTATTAAAAGCTTAATAGATTTAGCTGTAAAAAATAGTATCTATGATATTTCCATCTATGAAAAAAATAAAGATTTTCCTATCGGTTTTGTTAATATAAAAGATCTTTACTTTGACAGCGAGCAAAAGTTTATAAATGAAAAAAATATATCTGCTACAAAATTTGTTCCCGAAACAAAATTAGCAGGTGAATTACTTTCTGAAATGCTGGTTGAACATGTTAAAGCTGTATATGTTGTTGATGAATACGGTGGCTTGGCCGGCTATGTTACCACAAACTTAATACTAAAAGAACTAATAGGGAGTTTTTACTACAATTCAGAAACTTCAAATTCCAGCGGAATAGAAAAACTTTCTGAATCCAGCTATAGAGTCCAGGGCTCTTTTCCCTTAATTGCTTGGAAAGACTTTTTTAATGATGTAATTGATCCATCAGTTTCATTAAATACAGCAAGCATAGGAGGTCTTATTACTTTCACATTAGGAAAAATACCAAAATCAAAAGACTCAATTACAATAAATAATATAAAATTCAGCGTAGAAAAAATGAACGGCAACAGAGTTGAATCAGCAGTTATAACAATTAAATGAAGAGGGACAAAGGTTCAAAGGCATAAAGTTTTTCCTTTAGAATTTAACAACTGAAAAATAATGATAACAATATTAATAACAATTTTTCTTATTTCAATGATCGGTTTATGTGCCGGCATAGAAACAGGCAGCTATACCATTAATAAACTTAAATTACAGCATAAAGCTTTAAATAATGATAAAGAAGCCGGCGTTCTAATTAAGAATTTAGCTGATCCTCAAATCTTTATTTTTACAACACTTATTATTCAGAATATTTTTGTCTATATAGTATCAATGCTGATAACAAATTTATTAATAAATAATGATATAGGCGGAGATAAAACAGTTTTTATATTTAACTTTATCCCATGGTCTGCAGAGGTGGCTGCCACATTACTGCTAATGTTTCCTCTATTTATTTTTGGAGAAGTCGGACCTAAAAACCTTTTTAGAATCAATGCAGATGTTCTAATGTATAAATTTGCCAATCTGCAATATATATGTATCTTATTATGTAAACCTTTCACCTTGCCGCTAAAATTTCTATCCGGCCTTCTTAACTCAAAACATAATGAAAATTTAGTTAATGAGTTGAAAAATTTAACCCTTCCAAAAATGAGTTTTTTCTTTACAGAAGGACGTAAATCTGGAGTAATAACTAAACAGCAAAATAATATGCTGATCAACACCATTAATTTAAAAAATATTTATGCAAAGAATATAATGATTCCAATAAGCAGTACTATTTCTTTTTCAGTTGATACACATCCCGATACGATTTTTACTTCAATGAAGACGTATAAGTATGACTTAATCCCCATATATTCAGGAGAAAATAAGAATAATATTATCGGTATAATCAGTATTTTTGATTTGATTAAAATTAGAAGAAATGGTCTAAATAGCGTGAAGTCATATATATCCGAAATCATCTCCGTAAAAAAACAAATGAACATACAGGAAATATACTACGAATTACACAACCTTCATAAAATTACAGCACTGGTAAAAGACAAACAAAACAGTACTATTGGTATTGTTTGGTTGAAAGACATTATCAAATATATGTCAAAAGAATACATTACAAACAAATAAACTTATTTTAATATATTATATATAATCATAAATAAATTGAGGAAAATTAAATTGACTAAGCATAAAAATATACAATTGGCAAAACTCTTTGATGATCCTTTAATGAAAAAATATGAATCTGTGATCAGGAGTAGGGAAAAAAGAGCTAGTGATACAGAAAAACGTTTAACAGAAAATAAAACGTCTCTATCAAACTTCGCAAACGGACACGAATATTTTGGACTCCATAAAAATGATAATCACTGGATAATCAGAGAGTGGGCACCACATGCAAAAGAGATCTGTTTAATCGGTGATTTTAATAACTGGAAAAAATCAAAAGATTTTTATTTATCAAAACTAGATGTAGAAACCGGTATTTGGGAACTTAAAATTCCACTGGATAAAATGCATCATGATGACCTGTATAAATTAAATGTTAAATGGAATGAAGGAGAAGCTGAAAGGCTTCCTGCTTTTGTCCGCAGAGTTATACAGGACGAAAAAACAAAAATTTTCTCAGCACAGGTCTGGGATCCTAAAAAACCTTATTTATGGAAACATCCTGATTTTTCTCCGAGCAAAAAGCCTCCTATAATTTATGAATCACATATTGGAATGGGACAGGAAAAAGAAGGCGTTGGAACTTATGAAGAATTCAGAGTAAATACACTTCCTAGAATAATTAAAGCCGGCTATAATACAGTACAGATAATGGCTTTGATGGAACACCCTTATTATGGTAGTTTCGGTTATCATGTTTCTAATTTCTTCTCAGCATCTTCCCGTTTTGGAACGCCTTACGATCTAAAAAGATTAATTGACGAAGCACATGATAACGGTATTTCTGTGATTATGGATCTGGTTCATTCGCATGCTGTTAAAAATGAACTTGAAGGTATAGCAAAACTGGACGGAACAGACTTCCAATACTTTCATGGCGGTGAAAAAGGTGAACATAAGGCATGGGATTCAAAATGTTTTAACTATGGAAAAACTGAAGTTCTTCATTTCCTGTTATCAAACTGCCGTTACTGGATAGATGAATATAAAATTGACGGATATCGTTTTGACGGGATAACAAGCATGATGTATTACGATCATGGACTAGGGACTGACTTCGGTGTTTATGATCACTATTTTGATGAGTCGGTAGATGAAGATGCAATTGTATATTTAACCCTAGCAAACAAAGTAATCCATGATGTAAAACCCAATGCAATTACAATAGCGGAAGATGTCAGCGGTATGCCTGGTCTCGGAGCTCCTATTAAAGATGGCGGAATAGGTTTTAATTATCGTCTCGCATTAGGGATTCCCGATTACTGGTTCAAACATCTTAAAAAAGTTTCTGATGAGTATTGGAATGTTGAAGAAATGTTCTTCAAGCTTACAGATCATAGAAATGATGAAAAAACTATTAGCTATGTTGAATGTCATGATCAGGCAATCGTAGGAAGTAAAACTATGGCCTTTGAGCTAATGGATGCCGATATGTACACTCATATGGATAAAGCCAGTAACAGCATGGCAGTTGACAGAGGAATGGCTCTTCATAAAATGATTAGACTCATCACTGTAGCTACAGCTAATGGCGGCTATCTAAATTTTATGGGAAATGAATTTGGTCATCCGGAATGGGTGGATTTTCCAAGAGAAGGAAATAACTGGTCTCATAAATATTCACGCAGGCAATGGAGTCTAGTCGATAACAGTTTTCTTAGATATGAAGATCTGGGCAACTTTGACAAAGTAATGCTTAAAGTTATCTCAAAACATGACAGTATAGATAGAACTTGTTTTAAATCATACTCACATTGCGAAAATAAAATTCTTGCATTTATAAGAGGCGATCTGGTATTTATATTTAATTTCCATCCAACGAATTCAATAAGCGATTATTTTATTGATTTACCAAAAGGAAAATATAAGCTTATACTTGATTCTGATGAAAAACAGTTCGGTGGTCATGATAGAATTGGACAATCACAGTATTTTGAAACACTGCAAAATAAGAATCATGGAATAAAAATATATTTGCCATGCAGAACATGTATGATTCTTCAAAAAGTTTAGGAATAATTTAAAGTGCAGGAGAAAATTTGGAATATATCTGATGTAAATTCAGCAGTTAAAGAGATCATTGAAAGTGCATTTACATCATTCTGGATCGAAGCAGAAATAGGAACTATGACCGTACATCGATCCGGACATGTCTATCTTAATTTAAAAGATAATAGATCACAACTGCGTGCCGTTTTATGGAAAGGTGCTTCTCTTGTGAAGTCTCTAAAACTTGAGACAGGATCAAAAATTGAAGCATTTGGTTCAATATCCGTTTATGCTGTCCGTGGTGAATATCAATTTACTATTAGGAATATCCGAAATACCGGTTTTGGCTGTCTTCAAAAAGAGTTTGAAGATATAAAACTCAGACTCTTAAATGAAGGTCTTTTTGACAATAGCAGAAAAAAAGCTATTCCCCTGCTCCCGAAAACAATAGGTGTTGTAACTTCTGCAACAGGAGCCGCAGTTAAGGATTTTCTTAAAGTTGTAAATAGACGCTTTCCGAATATTCATATACAGATATATCCTGCAGCAGTCCAGGGTGATAAAGCTTCACGAGAACTGATAAACGGAATTAAGTTTTTTAATAGCTGCACAAAAAAACCTGATGTCATTGTTCTTACTAGAGGCGGAGGCTCAATGGAAGATTTATGGCCATTCAATAGTGAAAACTTAGCCAGGACAATAGCAGACAGTTCCATTCCTGTTATCAGTGCAGTAGGACATGAAGTTGATTTTACCATCTCTGATTTTGCCGCAGATCTAAGAGTAGCAACACCTTCAGCTGCGGCAGAACTGGTAATAGGCAAACAAGATGAATTAAAGCAGAAAATATCTTATTTAAAAAATAAACTAAATTCAACAGTTCAGCTGTTTGTTGAGAGAAACAAAAGACGATTAGAACGTGCATCACGTTCCTATGTTTTTTCCGACCCTAAAAGAATGCTTTATGATAGACAGCAGGTTATTGATGAAATGTCGTTAAAACTCAATCACTTAATCAGTATAAAATTGGAACAGCAAAAGAATAGACTGAATTCGCTTAACGGCAAACTATCTACACTCAGCCCAAACTCTGTACTAAATAGAGGCTATTCTATATTGATTAATAAAGAAACAGAAAAAATTATTACCTCACCAAATCTACAAGACAAAACGCAAATAGAAGCCATACTAAAAGACGGCAGACTAAATTTGACTGTCAATAAATAAGACTTAGCTCCTATTAGAAAAAGCTCACTATTTTATCACCAATCCTCAAAGAGTAAAACTTAATGTTTTACATGATCTTACTATTTTATTATTTTTTTTGGAAGTATATTATTTTATAAAAAAAAAACAGATGAGGTAAAATATGTTTTCTGAAGAGACTTTTATAAAAAGAAGAGACTTATTAAAAGACAAAGTGAAGTCAGGCATTATACTTTTACCAGGAAATGACATATCTCCAATGGATGCATTTGCAAACTGCTATCCGTTTAGGCAGAATGACAGTTTTATATATTTTACAGGACTGAATAAAGTCGAAAAACTAACACTTATCATTGATATTGATAATAATAAAGAAATTCTTTTTGGTGATGACCTTACTGTTGAAGATCAAATATGGACAGGTGCAATGCCATCTGTTTCTACATATGCCCAACAATGCGGTATTAAAACAGTAAAAAAGATCTCAGAACTTAAACCGATAATAGATAATTTTAGAAAACAAAACAGGACAATTCATTTTTTACCGAGCTGTAGATCTGAAACATTAATTAATCTTGCACAACTACTAGATATACCTGCTCATGAAATAAATAAAAATATCTCTAAAAGACTAATTAGGGCCGTTGTTGCTCTTAGAGAGATAAAATCAGAAGAAGAAGTTACTGAAATTGTTAAAGCACATGATATTTCCCATGAGATATATTCAACACTAATCCATTCAATAAAACCTGGTTTTTATGAAAGAGAACTGAATGGAAAAATAGAAAATATTCTTGCTTCACATAACAGTTCATGCTCATTCCCTACAATTTTAACAATTAAAGGCAAAACATTTCACAATAGTGATTACTGCAACCTTCTTAAAAAGGGGGATCTTCTACTTCTTGATTCAGGAGCAAAATCACCGTGCAGCTATGCATCTGACATAACCAGAACATACCCTGTAAGCGGAAAGTTTACAGACAAGCAAAAAGATATATACAATATCGTATTAAAAGCCCAGATAAAATCTATTGAAAAGATCAAGCCTAATGTTCTTTACAAAGATATTCACCTTCATGCAGCAACTGTAATAGCTGAAGGACTTAAAAATCTCGGACTAATGAAAGGAAATATTGAAGATGCTGTATCTGCCGGAGCTCATGCACTTTTCTTTCCGCATGGATTAGGACATATGCTTGGAATTGAAGATCATGATATGGAATCATTAGGGGAAGATTATGTCGGATATACTGAAAGTATTAAACGGAGTTCTCAATTTGGGCTTGCTGCATTAAGGCTTGCCAAAGAGTTAAAACCAGGATTTGTACTCACAGCTGAACCTGGAATTTATTTTATACCTAATTTAATTGACAAATGGCAGTCAGAAAACAAACTCAGTGATTTTATAAATTATGATAAAGTTAATGAATATAGAGATTTTGAAGGAATAAGAATTGAAGATGATATTCTTGTAACAGATAGAGGCTATAAAATATTGGGCAAATCAATACCAAAAGATGTATCTGAAATTGAATCTATAATGCAATAAAAAATATTGGGGTAATCATGAGCAGTAAAGGTTTAAATACAAAAAAAATTAAACAGCCTAAAGGGTTAAATATATTCTGTATATCCATATTTTTTGAAAGATATGGTTTCTATATAATCCAAGCTCTTTTAGTTCTATATCTAATACAGTTCTTTCATACAACGAATGCTCTTGCCTATAGTATTTTAGGATCATTCATTGCATTATGTTACATAATGCCGCTCATTGGCGGTGCTGTTGCTGATAAATATTTAGGATTAAAGCGCACTATGTTTGTAGGAGCAATTATTGAAGGGTTAGGTATGTTCCTTCTTGTTCTGCCAGGTATGTATGCCCTGTATTTTGGTCTGGCTACAATAGCAATAGGTATGGGATTATTGAAACCGGCAGCATCAAGTCTTGTTGGTTTTTTATATGAAAAAGAAGATACTAGACAGGATTCAGGTTATACACTATTTTATTCTATTTTTAATTGCGGCATCATGCTTGCAACATTTACATCAGGTTACCTCGTTAGATATTATGGTTGGCAAATAACATTCTCAAGCACTGTCCTAGCTCTTATTATCACATATTTTATATTATATTTTGGTCTCAAACTCTATAAGCTTGAAGATATAGGACCTAATGTAAAAACAACATTAAAGGGCTCTTTAATATCTACAGTAATAGTAATAATTTGTATTCTAATTGGATATATTATTCTTAAATCTAATACAATAGCTATTGCTGCATTTATTATTGTATGCATAGCAGTTATATGTATATTTATATATTGTATCGCAAAATCAGAGAAAGAATATAAAACCAAACTTGTTTCTTTTTTCCTGTTACTTGTAATTTCTACTATATTCTGGGCAATGTATATGCAGATGTTTTTATCAATAACTATGTACATTAAAAATGTGGTAAATAAAGACCTACTCGGCTTTATTATTCCTGCCCCGGCATTTGCAGGTCTTGAGTCAATAGGAGTAATTCTTTTTGGATATCCTTTAGCAAAATTGTGGATTGCATTAGGCAAAAAGAAACGTAACCCTTCATTCCCGACTAAATTTAGCATAGGCATGCTGCTGTTGTTAATTTCTTTTGGTGCATTGGCTTTTGGAACAATGATTAGCGGTTCTTCACTTGTTAATCCTATATGGATTTTATTGGCTTATCTTATTCTTGCTGTCGGTGAACTTGTACTTTCGCCAACTGGTCTTTCAATGGTTAACGTACTTGTTCCTGAAAAATTTAATGGTTTAATGATGGGAGTTTTTCTTCTAACAATTGGGCTTGGCGGAAAACTGGCTGGAATGCTTGCTCAATTTGCAAATGTTCCACAACATCTGCAAAATAACACCGCTGCAATAGAATCTATATATTCACATGCATTTAATGTATATGTCCTTATCACGGCGGTTTTCACAATAATTTCTTTTTTGCTTATTCCGTACATAAACAGAAAAATAAAAGGGCAAAACTAAAAACAATATAAATATTTAACAGTATCAGCAATACTTTTTAAGGCAAAATTATGGATAAATATAGAGTAGCATATTTAGGACCTGAAGGTACATATTCACATTTAACAGCAAAAAAATATTTTGGAAACAGTGTTGAATTAGTTCCTTTTAAATCCATAATAGATATTTTTTCATTCATAGCTGAATCTAAAAACAACAGAGGAATAGTTCCAGTTGAAAATTCCTCAGGTGGACCAATTGCTGAAACTGTAGATTTATTAATAAATAACAATAATAAGCTAAACATTGAAGAATCAGTAAACCTGAGAGTTAAGCTGGCATTACTTGGAAAAAAAGGAGAAGAGATTAAACACCTTTACTCTCATTCGGTCCCACTTTACCACTGCAATTCATGGATAAGAAAAAACCTACCCAATGCAGAAAAAAATATTGTCAGCAGTACAGCAAAAGCCGCTGAAATTGTATCAAAAGAGAAACATTCAGCGGCAATAGCTTCAATTTCAGCATCCGAGCTATATTCACTCGATGTTATTAAATATCCAATAGAACAGGATGTACCGAACATCACACAATTTTTTATATTAAAACAATCAACCAATATTCCTATTGGCGACAATGTAAAAACAAGTATTTCTGCTTTTTTAAATAATACTCCAGGTAGTCTGTATGATTTCTTAGAACCTTTTAAACTTGATAAAGTTAATCTTTGTAGAATTATTTCCAGGCCTATTTACGGTAAACCTTCAGAGTATGCTTTTTTTGTAGATATTGAAGGAAATATGTCCGATTCCAAAATAAAAGGTACAGTTGATAAAATTAGCAAAGCATGTTCATGTTTAAATCTAATCAGCTCTTATAAATCTGATAAAATATATGATTTATAGAATAACTTTTAGATAAATAAGCCTGATTCAACGATATAAATTTTACATTAATATTATTTAATAGGCTTAAGTATGTTATATTATCTCAATAAATTACAAATAATCATTTAATTTACTTATACTATGGACATTAGATTATACGGTGCACCTGATTTACATAAAAAAGCAGAGTCAATACCAAAAATAACTCATGATATAAAACTCTTATCTCAGGATATGTTTGAAATTATGAGAAACAATAGCGGTATCGGTCTTGCCGGTCCACAAATAGGCATCAATAAAAAAATAGTAGCAATAAACTTCGACGCCAAAAACTATGATATGTCAGAAATTCCAACACCTGGAGAAGCTTTATTAATACCTCAAATGCCTTTAACACTTATAAATCCTGAAATTATCTCATTCAGCGATACTCTTGTTTCTGTAGAAGAAGGATGTTTAAGTGTACCTGATATATATGCTTCTGTAGTAAGATCATCTTCTATTGAACTAAGAGCCACTTTACTTAATGGAGAATTCGTAAATTTAGAATGCGGCGGTTGGCTTGCCATTGTTCTACAGCATGAAATTGATCATTTGAATGGGATTGTATTTATAGATCGATTAACAAAATCAGAATTTGTAAAAATAAAATCAAAACTAAATAAATTGAAAAAGAAAATTGCTAAGAAAGGCTATTTAATAAAAAAATGACATCTAAAAACAGTTTTATCAGCACTCTATTTGCTGTATGCAGCGGAACTAAAGTATTTACTAAAATTATAAATTTTGGTTTATTAAAAACATTTTGGCATTTAATCTTACTCGGAATTATATGTGCCTTCGTATTCACTGCCGTAAATTCTCCAAGTATGAAACGAGAAATAACTGAGACATGTAACTACCTTCAAAGTCAATTTGGTAATATAGTAGTCAAAAAAGATGGAGTATATCCTCAACTTAATCCTAATAAATCACGTGACCTAAATTATAGATATTTGCAGTTTAATTATGTCCCTTCAGTTAATGACTTAAAAGATATTAAAATAAATTCAGACATGAACTATTCCGGCTTTGTCTGGACACCAAAAGGCATTGTCGGATGGATGAAGTTAGATAGTAATGATGTTATTTTATATCCGGCATTAACTAATTTAGGATCCACAAAATTATTTAAATTTTTGCCAAAAGATCAAGTTCAAAATTATGCAAAAGAAAATTCGCTAACCAGCTTTAATAATCTAATGCTTAAAATATGCGGTCAGGCAGAAATACCTATAATTGGATTTTTTACTCTGAATAAAACTAATAGCTTTTCAGATTTTTCAAATACTATTTATTACTGGTCAGCAGGCATTATGTTAATAAGATTTTTCTTTACAATTCTTATCAATGCACTTTTATATTCACTTATTTTTGCTGCTGTTTATAAATTTACAGGTAGAAACACTTTATATAATCTTAATTTTAAGAAATTCTTTTCTATAGCTGTTTATGCAAGTTTTCCTGCAATAATCATTGGAACGCTGCTTGAGCTGGCACAGCCTCCATGGTTCCAGTATCAAACAATATTTATATTTGCGTTTGTTATATACCTTATTGCTGTCACAAATAAATTAAGAAAAAGTCAAAATATACAAGGTTAAAAAAACTAAAAATATTTAATTGTAGTAAAGATATATTTGTCGATATTGAATCTTGACTGTTAAATGTTAAATTTATAACTTTATGAATATAGAAATGATACTCAAACTGATTAGTCTTTTAAAAGAGTATTAATCGCAAATTTACTAAAAACAAGAAAATACTAGAAGAGGTATTTCGTTATGAATAAAAAATTAGAAAATCAATTACTAGGTGTATCTTCATGGTATACTACTCTCGCTGATTATACTTTTCCAACAACGTTTGTTAAGCTTAAAGAATCTGATCTTGATTTAATTGTAAATCAAGTAACTTTTGGAGATCAGGTAGGTGCTTTAGTTGCAAGAATTCAAAAAGCACAAAATGCTTTTTCCGGAAGCACTTTTGTATTCACAGATAGTGTTGCACCAAATGATACACCAAGATTTACAGGCAAAAAAGGTGCAGTACATTCAGCACAAAGTGCTTGGAACAATCTTACAAATAGTGAAAAAGTCAGAAATGCTGCAAAAAACAGAGAGTTTGAATGTATCTGCATAAGACCATTCAGAAATATGAGCTATCCTAGAGAATTCAGATTATTCGTTTATGATGGTGAATTAAAATTAATGAGCCAATACTGGCTTAACAGATCTTACCATAGACTAGAACTAAAAAGAGACACATATTGGGAAAAAGCTAAAGCAATGGTTGAAGAAATATCATGGTTACTGCCTGCCAAAAATATAGTTCTAGACATATATTTCACCTCCAGAGATGAAATTATACTGCTTGATTTTAACCCATGGGGACAGCCTACAAAACCGCTATTAGCTAAATCATGGGATATTGACTGGAATAATGAGTCTGGAATAAAGATACTTTAATCCAATTTTTCATGAAATAATTTCAGTAATATGATAATATTGTAATATGTGGAAAAGAAAATCTTTATTTATAATATTAATCATATTATTTATCTTTCCGTTAGGATTTAAATCCTATCGGAACTTTTTATTTAGAATTACTTCTGACTTCTTCTATCCGTTCTTCTCTATTTCTCATATTGCAGAAAAAAATTTAGAACAAAAATCACTATTAAACGAGAGCAAAGAATCTCTAATTGTAAAAATTTATACACTCCAAAGAAAAAATAGTGAACTTACAGAAAAATCTAACTATTTAGAACAGTTTAAAAAAGAAAACGATGAGCTTAAAAAATTACTCCAGTTAAAGGTTACACCTGACTTTAAATATATTTTTGCAGAAATTATCACTCGAGACCCTGTAGAATGGTATCAGCAATTTGTTATTAACAAAGGTTCGGAAAACGGCATTCAGGAAGGAGCAATAGTTTTGGGAAGAATTAAATCAGATAATAATAAACTCGAATTTGGCGTCATCGGTCGTATTGGAACTGTATCAAATCACACTTCGCTAATATATACATTACTAAGCAATGAATGCAACCTAAGCATATCCATTCCTAAAAATGGCGCATCAGGAATTATACAAGGAGGCATTAGAACAGGGAGTAATACATGGCCGATTATTAATTTCCTACCAAGAGATCTTGATTATAAAGCATATTCAAAGGTTATAACATCAGGATTGAATTCTTTAACCCCGCCAAATCTTAAAGTTGGAAATTTAGCTAAAACTTCAAATAATAAAGCTGCCGTATCACTCTATAATAACTTATTCATAAAAGCTAAAGTAGACATGGCTGTAAATTTAAACCATATAGACTTCGTATTGGTATTAGTAAAAAAATGATTCATTTAGCATATATTTTCATAATAATTTTTCTCTCTATTTTTATACAGGTTCTTATAGGATCATATGGAGTTATAGTTCCTTTAACGGCTATATCAATTGTTTATATATCAATTGTTTACGGCTGGCGGAAAGGAATAATAAGTGCAATAATATCAGGAATTATTCTCGACATACTGTATGGCAGAACAACTTTTTTAAGTCCCTTTACTCTTGTTATTATTTCAATTCTATCGATTGTATGGCTTTATAAAAGCAATGTTGAGCATATTCAACTCCAGGCAATCCCAGGCGGAATAGCTGCACTTATATATACACTCCCCATCATTGCAATAAACTATTATTCAAACGAACATGGGTTATATCTACTATTTACCAGTTTTATGTTGTTAATAATATCAATACTCTTCGGTGCTTTTCTTCTACCAATCTTCGTTATTGTTCTTGATTCTATTAACAAAATGTTGAGAATTAACCTATATAGTGAAGCACAGGAAAAGTTAAATCAGGAATCTTAATTTGTCATATAGAGTTCACAGCAGATATAGAGTATTTGTCTTGGCAGGTATAATACTTGTATTTGTATCTATTCTAATAATAAGATTGGCACTGATACAAATATCAGATAACAATACATATTCTAAATCAATTAACACACAAAGCATAAGAAGAATACGCATACCGGCTATAAGAGGAAGAATTATTTCTTCTGACGGGCACATAATAGCTGATAGTATTCCAAGTTATAATATAGTTTTTCATCTAACAGAGATGAGAGTTTATGGCACAAGAAATAAATCAATAGATCATATTTATAAATGCGCACAGGAAGTCGCAGATAAAATTCATAAAAAGCTTAAGCTAACGAAAAAAAATATTATCAGGCAGATGAATGTTAAACCTGCCATGCCAATAACAGTTTTTTCTAACTTAAATCAAAAAGAATTAGCCATTGCTTCAGAAATTTCACCTCCAATACACGGCATGGAAATAATACCTATCCCAATGAGACATTACCCAGATGGAAAAGCTGCAAGTAATATCATAGGTTACACCGGTAAAGAAGATTCAGGTAGCGCTCCTGACAGAAAAAAATATTCATATTATATTCCAGATACTAAAGGTAGAGCAGGACTGGAAAAAGTTTTAGATAAAAAAATCAATATTGGTGCAGGATATAACGGACTAAGAGGCCAGGCAGGCAGCAAATTAGTTAGAGTTAATGTAAAAGGCTATGTACATGATGATCTAGGCGTCAATATAGATACAAGAAATGGAAACAGTGTAGAACTTACCATTAACTGGAAAGCCCAAAAAGCTGCAGAAAAAACATTGGAAGGCAAAAATGGAGCACTTGTTCTATTAGATGCCAACACCGGTGCTGTTGTAGCTATGGCATCATCACCGACTTTTGACAGTAATTTATTTACAGATGGCATTTCATCAAAAGAATGGAAAAAGTTACTATATAATACCCAAAAACCTCTATTAAATAAACCTCTTATGGGAACTTTCATGCCGGGCTCCATAATGAAACCTCTTGTAGCCTTAGCAGCTTTAAAAGCCGGAGTAAACCCTAACGAAACTATTTATTGCGGAGGCGCAGCAAAAATAGGTAATTCAAGAATAAGATGCTGGGCATGGAAATACGGTGGACACGGCAATGAAAACATGTATGATGCAATTAGAGACTCATGTAATGTTTATTTTGTAAAAATGGGAATAAAACTTGGATTAGATAAATTATCAGGAATTTATAAAGCTGCGGGTATTGGCAGAAAAACCGGCATCGACCTTCCGGAACGTTCAGGCGTCATGCCAACAAGAGAACTTAAAAAGAAAATTTATAAGCGAAACTGGAACAGCTTTGACACAGGTCTTATATCAATTGGACAGGGAATGATATCATTAACCCCTATGCAAGCTGCACTGTATACAGCCGCAATCGCCAATGGCGGGATAGTTTGGAAACCATATTTAATAAAAGCAGTATTGAATCATAATAATAAACCACTTTACACTAACAAACCCAAAATAAGAGACAAGTTTCCTGTATCACGGAGAATGGTTGATATCGTAAGACAAGCTATGTATGAAGTGGTCAATGCACCGAATGGCGGAGGAAAAAGAGCAAAAACTGATGTAATAAGTTTATATGGAAAAACAGGAACTGCTCAAATAGGACCGCGTAATAAAAGAACAAAAAATACATGGTTTATAGGATTTGGACAATATAAAGATAAATTATACTCTATTGCAATTTCTGTAAATGGCGGAGTAGCAGGTGGTTTAACCAATGCACCAATGGCTAAAAAGTTTTTTGAGTTATGGCTTTCAGAAAATTAATTTTATATTTTTTCATACATATAAAATATACTTATATAGTTGATAATTAGAGAATAATGTCAATTAATCTTATATTTAAACCATTTTCCCATCTTATATTTATTTTGCACATTTTAAGCTTTTTTGGTAAAAAAAGCATTAAAAAGCTGCTACTTTTCTTGTAATTGGCATGAAGAAGTTTTAAGATGTACTCCTTTATCTAGGTCTAAACAAAAAATCCAAAGAATATTACATAGGGTAAGTAGGAGTAAGAATAATGACAAAAAGAGATATGGTACTTAAGATTTCAGGGGAAACAGATTTAACACAAAACCAGGTAGCTTCAGTGGTTCAAAAAACTTTAGATTACATCTCAAGTGAACTATCATCAGCAAATACTATTGAGCTTAGAAACTTCGGAGTATTTGAAGTAAAAGTAAGAAAAGCAAGAAAAGGACGTAATCCAAACAGACCTGAGAATGAAGTAATTATTCCAGAAAGAACTGTTGTAAAATTCAGACCTGGCAAAGAGTTAAAAGACAAAGTTAATAAAATTAGCCCTAACGCTATATAAATAAATAGCGTTACCTTTTACTTGTAGTATATTAACCTCGCATATATAATTTGCGGGGTTTTTTATTTTATATGCAATTTTCTATTTAAATATATTTAACTTAAAAATATCACGAGGATTATAATGGCATCTTTTTCTCCACCACCGGGAACATCCGATATACTGCCTGATGAAATACAAAATTGGAACTTTATTCAAGCTATAGCTAATAAAGTTTTTCCTTTATATGGCTATGGCGAAATAAGAACTCCTGTTTTTGAATATACAGAAGTTTTTCAAAAAAGTATTGGAACTGAAACAGAAGTAGTTAAAAAGGAAATGTACACGTTCCAGGATAGAGGCGGCAGAAGCTTGACATTACGTCCTGAAGGCACAGCAGGAGTGATGAGAGCTCTTATGAAAACTGATGCTCCAAACGGTGTGGAAACAAAAGTTTACTATCTTGGTCCAATGTTTAGGGGTGAAAGACCTGCAGCAGGCAGAAAACGGCAATTTCACCAGGTTGGCACAGAGAATGTAGGTAAAATTGGTCCTGAGTATGATGCTGAAAATATAATTATGCTAATGCATTATATAGATGAATTAAAAATTACCGGAACCAAGCTGTTAATTAATACCAGAGGTACTGCTGAGGATAGAGAGCCAGCAGAAAAAGAATTAAGAAAGTATTTAGAACCATACATATCAAATATGTGTCCTGATTGTAAGGATAGACATAATAAAAATATCTGGAGAATATTGGACTGCAAATCACCTGAGTGCCAGGAAATAATACAAAACTCTCCAAATTTAACAAACTTTTTCACTCCTGAAACTCAAGAGTACTTTAATAAAGTAATCAATATTTTAAAAGAACAGAATATTGATTTTGAAATAGACTCAAGATTGGTAAGAGGATTAGATTATTATCAACATACCGTTTTTGAAGTAACTCACTCAGGACTTGGCGGTCAAAATGCAATTGCCGGCGGTGGTAGATATAAGATTACAGTACCAGGTTCAAAAAAACCACTTATAGGAGTAGGTTTTGCTGCCGGAATAGAAAGGCTTTTGATGGCACAGGAATCTTCTAATAATCAAAATAATGAAGAAGTGAAACATCCTATTTTTCTTGTTAACTTAGGTGATAATGCTAAAAAAGAAAATTTAAAACTGGCTTTTGAGCTTAGAAAAAACAGTATTTTTACTCTCATGGAATTGGAAGATAATAAAAGCATGAAAGCTCAAATGCGTTCAGCAGGAAAAAATAGAGCTGAAATCGTATTAATAAGAGGCGAAGATGAACTTAAGAATGGCACAATAATATTAAAAAATATGGTTCTAAGAGAGCAGCAGGAAATCAAAATATCCGAATTATACAATCATATTTCTTAAATTATACCAATTCCAATATGTAGTTTAATATATTTGTTCCCTATGTGAGAATGATATTGTTCATATTTTAGATGTTTAAATTGGTTTGAAAAAGATATTTAATAGATTATTAAATGAGTGCAATCTATAATCTGTTAAAGAAAATAAAGCTACGAGTAAAAACAAACTAAACAGCATTTAAAGAATTATACGCCAATGCGTAAGGTCAGTATTTACAAATTTATTAAATTAACAACCTATAGAATAATCAAAAAAACTTCAATATTTGCATTTTAGTTCTTTACATATAATATATACATTGTAAACTTTTATAAATATGTATTTAAAACACGTTAATTAAAATAAACTAATGCAGCTGAATTTAAACGAAATTAATAAATCACTTGAAACAAAAAGTACTCTTGACATACTTCAATGGTGTTATTCTGCTTTTGATTCTTCCGAGATTAAACTTTCTACAAGTTTCGGTGCTGAAGGTATAGTCCTTATTGATATGCTAATACGCACATGCAAAGAAGCAAAAATATTCACTATTGATACAGGTAGAAATTTTACTGAGACCTACGATACATGGCAAAAAATCATTGATAAATATAATATTGACATAGAAGTTTATTCACCTAATTCAAAAGATTTATTAAACTTAACAAAATCCAAAGGTCCAAATCTTTTTTACTTAAGTGCAAAAAATAGACAACAATGTTGCTATATCAGAAAAGTTAAGCCTATGAGGGAAGCACTGCAGGATACAAAATTATGGATATCAGCACTTAGAAGAGAACAATCAGAACAAAGAAAAAATATCCGTATTTTGGAGTGGAATAATTCACATAATTTATATAAATTAAATCCGTTGGCAAAATGGTCCGAAGAAACTGTATGGGATTATATTAGAAATAACAATTTGCCATATAACAAATTATATGATAGCGGATACCCCACTATTGGCTGTGCACCATGCTCAAGACCTGTTCGCCCGGCACAAAATATTAGAAGCGGTAGATGGTGGTGGGAAGAAAATGAACAGAGAGAATGCGGCATACATATAGTTGACGGTAAATTTGTAAGTAAAAAAGATTCATTAAATTGGAATATTTAATAATAAACTATTTGGAATAAAGAACTATGAAGTTAACAACAAAAACAAGATACAGCCTTAGAATTTTAGTACAATTGGCACTTAATAAAAATAAGCAGGCACTGAAAGGAAAGGAAATAGCTGGTAAACAAAAGATATCAGAACCTTATCTAGAACAGATTATGATTCCACTAAAAACCTCTGCATTAGTTAAAACGATTAGAGGATGTAATGGTGGCTATACGTTAAATAAATCTCCGGAATCAATCACAGTTTTAGACATATTAGAACTATTTGAAGGAAAAATAGAATTTGCTGACTGCCTTAATCAGAAATATAAATGCAGTCTTTTTAATAGCTGTCCTACAGCCTCGATTTGGATGAAGTTATCGAATGCACTGGCTGATGAAGCAAGAAAAATTACCCTTGAAAATGTTATTGAAGAATATCAAAACCCAAATATTCAGGAATATGTAATATGAAAATATATAAAAATATAAGTGAATTGATAGGTAATACCCCCTTAGTAAAGCTAAATAAATCAACTAAAAATTTATCGGCAAATATATTTGCCAAGCTTGAATTTTATAATCCTACAGCAAGCATTAAAGATAGAATTGGTGTCAGTATGATTGATGATGCTGAAAAAAAAGGATTGTTAAAACAAGGCGGTACTATAATTGAACCAACAAGTGGTAATACAGGGCTTGGCTTAGCCATGGTTGCTGCTTCCAGAGGTTATAATTTGATAATTACAATGCCGGAAACAATGTCAATTGAAAGACAAAAGTTGATGCGGCAGTTAGGAGCAGAAATAATATTAACTGACGGCAGTCTTGGTATGCAGGGTGCTATAGGAAAAGCTGAAGAAATTCATAAAAAAATAAAAGATTCTTATATGCCTCAACAATTTAAAAATCCATCAAACCCTAAAATACATTATGATACAACAGGTCCTGAAATATGGTCTGACACTGACGGTTCCATAGATATTTTAGTAGCATGTGTAGGAACAGGAGGAACAATAACAGGAATAGGTAAATATCTTAAAGAAAAAAATCCTAAGATTAAAATTGTTGCAATAGAGCCAGAAACTTCAGCTGTTTTATCAGGCGAAGCAGCTGGAAAACATGGTATTCAGGGTATCGGTGCAGGTTTTATACCGGAAATATTAGATACAGAGTTATTAGATGAGATCATTAAAATTTCAGATAATAAAGCTATTCAGGCATCTAAGAACTTATCTAAAGAAGAAGGAATTTTGGCAGGAATAAGCTCAGGAGCTGCTTTTAGTGCTGCATTAGAATTGGCAAAAAAAGATGAAAATAAAAATAAGAATATTGTAGTCATTTTACCTGATACCGGTGAACGATATCTATCAACAAATTTATTTTCATAATAGGTAAGTAAAATAGAGATATTAGGAACAAAGTAGTAGAGAGTTAAAGGTTAAAAAAACATAAATCGATATATTTCAGGAGAAAATAATGAGTAAACTTGGTGATTCAACAATTAGTCTGCACGGAAGCTATCATTCAGATCCAACAACAGGAGCATGCGCAGTTCCAATATACCAAACTGCAAGCTATGTGTTTAATTCAACAGAACATGCAGCAAATCTATTTGCCCTTAAAGAGTTTGGAAATATATATACAAGATTAATGAATCCAACTTCAGATGTACTTGAAAAACGTATAGCTGAAATTGAAGGCGGAACAGCTGCTTTGGCAACAGCCAGCGGAATGTCTGCTATTTTTTTAGCAGTAACAAATATAGCAAAAGCCGGTGATCACATTCTTTCAACAGGATCGCTTTATGGAGGAACTGAAACATTATTCAGATACACTCTGCCCAAGTTTGGAATCGAAGTTACTTTCCTAGAAGAGTTTACTCCTGAAAACATAAAAACCGCTATTAGAGATAATACAAAACTTGTCTATGGTGAAACAATCGGAAACCCCAAAGGTGACGTTCCTGATTTAGAGGCTATTACAAAAGTTGCACATGCAAAAAATCTCCCTGTTATTATTGATAATACTTTTGCACCTATATTTTGCAAGCCAATTAAACATGGTGTCGATATCGTTGTTCACTCTACAACAAAATGGATCGGCGGACATGGAACCTCTATGGGAGGCATTATAGTTGACAGCGGTAAATTTGACTGGTCTTCAGGACGGTTTCCGGAGTTTACCACACCTGATCCAAGTTATCATGGTGTAGTTTACTGGGATGCGCTGGGCAATGTTCCAGGAGCCGGAAATATTGCATTTGTAACAAAAGCTAGAGTTCAGGGATTAAGAAATATTGGACCATGCCCAAGCCCCACAAATTCATTTAATATATTACAGGGATTGGAAACTCTCTCTTTAAGAATACAAAAGCATAATCATAATGCACTTAAACTTGCTGAATATTTAGATACTAATAATCTGGTAGAAAGTGTCAGCTATACAGGATTACCATCACACGCATATCATGAAATGGCAAAAAAATATTTATCAGGCGGATTTGGATCTGTATTAAGTTTCGAAGTAAAAGGCGGAGCAGCACCTGTATTAAAATTCATTGACAGTGTAAAAATAGTTAAACATCTTGCAAATGTCGGAGATGCCAGGACTTTAGTAGTTCATCCAGGTTCAACTACCCATCAGCAGCTCTCTGATCAAGCTAAAAAAGTTGCAGGAATTACAAACGGAACAATTCGTGTAGCGATAGGCATTGAAGATATTGAAGATGTTATCGCAGACTTTGAACAGGCATTAATCTGTAGTCAAAAGTAACTGAAATGAAACGTATTTTTTTAGATTATAATTCTACAACACCTGTGAATAAAGAAGTGCTGGATACAATGTTACCGTATTTTAGTGAAAAATATGGTAATCCATCCAGCACTCATGACTTTGGTCAAAAGGTTATTCATGCAATAGATAACGCACGATTACAGGTTGCGAATTTTATAGGTTCAAAAGCTGATGAAGTTATTTTTACAGGCAGTGGAACAGAATCAAATAACCTGGCTTTAATTGGTCTCGCATATAAGAATAGAGATAAGAAAAATCATATTATTACAAGTATGATTGAACATAGTTCTATTTTTAATACATGTAAATTTCTTGAAAGCAATGGATTTAATGTGACTTATTTACCAGTCACTAATAAAGGTTTAATCTCACCCGAAGATCTGAAATCGGCTATTACAGATAAAACTGTATTGATATCAATAATGCTTGCTAATAATGAAACAGGTGTAATTCAGGATATTGAAGAAATATCAAAAATTGCTGAAAAGAATAGAATTTATATGCATACTGATGCAATACAGGCAGCAGGTAAAATCAGACTTGATGTTAATCTATTAGGCGTTGATCTCTTATCAATTTCAGGTCATAAAATATATGGTCCCAAAGGTCTCGGTGCACTATATATAAGACGCGGAATAAGTATTACACCCATAATTCATGGTGGCGGTCAGGAAAAAAAGATCAGATCAGGCACTGAAAATGTTCCTTCTATTGTAGGGTTAGGCAAAGCATGTGAAATTGCAGATAAGGACCTCGAAAAAAATATCTATCACCTAACTAAATTACGAGATGCTTTGGAGTCCGAAATACTAAATAATATACCTAAAGCAAAAATTAACGGTTTCTCTAAACATAGAGTTACCAATACAACAAATATCAGTTTCCCAGGTGAAGAAAATGAATCATTACTTGTCAGACTGGACTTAAATGGCATTGCTGTTTCCACAGGTTCTGCCTGCGGAGCAACAAGCAGCGAAGCTTCAAGACCACTTAAAGCAATGGGGTTATCGACAAAAGAACTTTACAGTTCATTGAGATTTTCTGTAGGACTTGGCACGACAATGGAAGATATAGAACATACTGTAGATGTACTTAAAGAGCTTGTTAAATAACAATACCAGCACTACATTTTATCAATTAATAATGAATAGTTAAAAATTAATAATTGAGTGACACTATTACTATTTAATGAATTCTGACACTAACTTGCAATATTAATTCGTTGTGTCAGAGTTCACAACTTTAGTTGTGGTTTTATGAAAAAATAATTATATGAGTACAAAAAAACAATCAGTAATTGTTGCTTTAAGCGGTGGAGTAGATTCATCAGTAGCTGCTTCAATATATGTAGAAAAAGGCTTTAATGTCATTGGTGTTACGCTAAAAATGAAATCATGCGATGACAGCAAAGAGAAAACTAAAGCCTGCTGTGGGCTGGATGATAACATACAGGCAAGACTTGTAGCTGAAAAGCTGGATATACCTCACTATTTTTTAGATGTAAGAGAACAATTTAAAGAAAAAATCCTTCAATATGCCTGGAATGAATATAGTATTGCCAGAACACCGAATCCCTGTATCCTATGCAACTATTATCTAAAATTTGGTGCCTTACTTGACTTTGCAAAAAAACTTGAAGCTATTGGGGTTGTTACAGGACATTATGCAATCATAAAAAGAGATAATGCAAATAGAGCAAGACTATTTAAAGGTCTTGATGATTTAAAAAATCAAACTTATTTTCTATCAGCATTAACCCAGGAGCAGCTTAACCATTCATATATGCCACTTGGAGATCTTAAAAAAACTGAAGTTCGAGATATAGCTGAAAAATTAGGTCTTCCAAATGCAAATAAACAGGAAAGTCAGGATGCATGTTTTGGATACAAAGGCGAAACTTTTGCACATACACTCTCAAGAGTATTTGAGCATAAAGCAGTAAAAGGGAATATTATTGACGAGTCAGGTAAAATTATTGGCAGACACGAAGGAATAGAAAATTTCACAATTGGTCAAAGAAAAGGCTTAGGTGTAGCTTTAGGAAAACCTGCATATGTTACTAATATAAATCTAAAAGATAACACAGTAACACTGAGCACTGATCCAGACCATCTTCTATGCTCTAAATTCAATGCAGTAAAAATGAACTGGCTTGATTTTAAACATGATGATTTTGAATGCGAAGTTCAAACAAGATACAGACAGACACCTCAACCTGCAGTTGTCCATAAAATAGATAATAATAATGCTATTGTAGAGCTCAAAACTCCATTAAGAGCTGTTACTCCTGGACAGGGATTAGCAGTTTACAATGGTGACCAGCTAATAGCCGGCGGATGGATAGATAAAATTTTATAATTATTTAAAAAGATATTCATGTTCTTTTGTGCATAAATAAAAACCTTGAAAAATGATTTCCATAATAAGAAAATATCAAATTTTAATATGTTTTTTTGTAGCTGTTGTCATTGCACGATTTCTACCGTCTCCCGGAGTAGAAATGTCCAATCTAGGTTTTCTTAATTTTTTCATAATAGTTATTTTCTTATGCATAGGATTAACATTTGATAGAAAAAAGATAAAAAATATTTTTTCAAAAAAAATAACAACTGCTCTTTTATGGACTCTGATTGCTTCCGCATTTCTTTCTCCTTTGATTGCCTATCTCATATCAACGGAGATGGGATTTAAGCCTGACACGCTAATAGGCATTGTTCTTATATGTGCATCAACACCGACATTAGTTGCTGGTCCTATTATGGCATCTCAGATGGGAGGAAATTTTGAAATATCAACAGCATTTTCTGCTATCGTAAAAATACTAGGCATTTTTTTAATACCGATTGTTTTAGTTACATTTCTAGGTTCAATAGCAAAAATAAATCAAATTACATTAATACTAGAAATGATTTATTTAATTATAATTCCAGGGTTTGCCGGTCAGGGGATTCGCATGCTTTGCGAAAATTCTATAAAGAAGTTTTATAAGGGAATAAACTGGCTGGTAATTCTCTCCAATTTCGCTCTTGCTTATATCGCTTTTTCATGTATGCATAATCAACTTTGTCAAATTACCCTATCTACAGTTCTCGTACTTCTTGGGCCATGCCTGATAGTACATTTATTGCATATTTTAATAACATCTCAATTCGGCAAACATATACTAAGATTACCTCGGGATATAAATATTTCAGTAGTAATTACAGCCTGTCAAAAAAATATGGCTGTCCCATTATCTATATGGGCAATTGTTTTTGCTAAAACTTACCCTGGAGCTATTCTTACTGTTGTTATATATTATCTAGTTCAGTTTTTCTTTGACAGCTGCCTTTTATCATTGACTGGATTTAAGAATAAAAAACTATCCAGCAGTGATATAGCATAAAATTTAGATTATTACTCAGGTCAAATTTAGTTATTTTATTTGAATAATTTTTTATAGCAGTTTCTGCAATATGACTGGTATTGCTCTGCTCCGACAACAAACTGTTCGCCTGAACTTGCAGGTTTACCATCAACAAATCGTGTATTATATGTAGCTTTTCTTCCACATTCACACATAGCTTTTATCTCTTCTATAGAGTCAGCTACTTCTAGAAGTCTAGCTGATGCAGGAAATAGTATATTTCTAAAATCAGTTCTCAAACCATAACATAAAACAGGTATATTCAGTTTGTCAGCTACATCAGTAAGTTGGTCTATTTGCTTAATAGTAAAGAAATGTGCTTCATCAACAAAAATAGCTTTTACATTCTTTCCGTCAAGTTTGGTCAACTTCTTTATAACTGCATAAAAATCATCTTTTTCTGAGACAATTATTGCATCTACTGATAAACCTACCCGGCTTAAAACTTTTCCTCCACATCTTGTTCCTATCTCAGGGACAAAAACCAGAGTATCCATTCCACGTTCTCTGTAATTATATTCAGCTCTTATTAAATCAAGGCTTTTGGACGACCCCATAACTCCATGCTTAAAATATACTTTCCTACTCATCAATCCCTATCCATTTATAAGTTATTACACTGCGTGCAGGTTAAAAGTTTATCATGTTGAAAATGACATGTTTCAGATTGTAAGCTATTTAACTTAAAACCTGAAACTTATAACTTAAAACTAAATTTTTCGGAGAAAAATTTAATTATCTTTATACATCTCTATTTCGAGTTCTAATGTTTTATTAGCAACATCACAAACTTCACTTGGCCCAAAATACTGTATAGGTCCCGGATAAAGGTAACTATTTTTTTTACCCCATTTACTTTTATGAGATAAATATTCAAGATATGGTCCAGCATCCAGTTTCACTAATGCTTTTTGGATTACAGGTTTATCTTCTCCATGTCGTCTCTCAATATTCATCATCATTGTAATTGGGACACCACCTGCAATCCAATCATCAATACTGCTGCTTAAATTTCTAACGGAAGCCATATAACCTGTCTTTTTAGCTGCCACTAAAGCTGAAGCTGTATAACCAAGACTGTAACAATAATTTGAATCAAAGTTAGATGGCGCTGCACATCTTCCTTCATACCCGAAAAAATGATTTAACGCACTAAATCTCCCGCTATAAGCTCCCTCGCTTTTAAGTTCACGCAACCTGTCTTCAAGCAGTTCAATAAGCAGTTTTTCAGTTTCAATTCTTGAAACCTGAACGTTGCCGTGCGGATCTCTATCCATTATCAGCTGCCTTCTAATATCTCTTGGTAAACTCAAATAAACTTTAGCTGAAACTGCCGATAACTTACCTGTTAAATAATCAACCTTTTCCTGTTCGCCGCTAAACTCTGCCAAAGCATCTGTATGATTTGCAATGGTTTCATTTAATTCGTCTATTAAAACACGCATTTCAGGTATAAATTCAATAAGACCTTCAGGAACAAGTACTACACCGTAATTATATCCTTTTTCAGATCTATCTATTATTATTTTTACCATGCTGTTTATTATATCTCTCAAAGTGCGTTTTTTATCGGCAACTTCTTCTCCGATAAGTGTGATGTTAGGATGAGTCTGTAACGCACACTCCAGCGTAATATGAGAAGCAGATCTTCCCATCAATTTAATAAAATGCCAATATTTTTTTGCGGAATTAGCATCTTTTTGAATATTACCAATTAATTCGGAATAGACCTTGCAGGCTGTGTCAAAGCCAAATGAACATTCTATCTGTTCATTCTTTAAATCACCATCTATCGTTTTAGGACAGCCTATAACTTGAATCGGAACATTGTTAGAAGCATAATATTCAGCTAAAAGGCATGCATTTGTGTTGGAGTCATCTCCGCCGACAATTATAATTCCATTAATACCCAATGCTTTACAATTTTCGGCAGCAATATCAAACTGTTCTTCAGTTTCAAGCTTAGTACGTCCTGAACCGATAATATCAAACCCGCCTGTATTTCTATATTCATCAATCAGTTCGTCAGTGATTTCAATATATTGATTATCAAGAAGTCCTCCTGGACCGCCTAAAAAACCATATAGTTTGTTTTTACTGTTCAAAGATTTTAATCCATCAAATAAACCTGCAATTACATTATGTCCGCCAGGTGCCTGTCCACCTGACAAAACGACACCCACTTTAATTGTATGGTGATCTTTTTTTAATGGAGTATCTGTAAATTTAAGAATTGGCAAGCCATAAGTTTTCTTGAAAAGTTTTTCGATTTTCTTCTTATCTGAAATAGAATGTGTAGGTTTACCTTCTTTTATTTCAACATTAGCTCCATGACGTAATGCTTTAGGTAATTTAACTTTATATTTTTTTCTAGCTGCCTGTAACGGCGATATATGTTGTCGAGTAGGCATAATATATTTCTCCTTTTTATAATTTAATTTTTCATTTATAATGTGAAGAACTTCAATGCCCCTCACAGAACCGTACTTGAAGATTTCCCTCATACGGCTCTTCAGTATAA
>Ga0233431_1000956_pt1 | contig 55250 bp, 56 predicted proteins | sample SI_118_April2016_FD_179867 | JGI IMG/M metagenome (GOLD analysis project Ga0233431, IMG submission 179867) | Seawater microbial communities from Saanich Inlet, British Columbia, Canada - SI_118_April2016_200_MG | ecosystem: Environmental > Aquatic > Marine > Inlet | place: Canada: British...
CTACTATAATCAGATACAAACTTAAGATCTATAAAAAATATTTTAAAAGTTTTTTCCTTATATGTTTAATGTTTTCTTTCATCTCGGCAATGAATTACTGAGGATTCCCGAAAATTATTCCTAAAAAAATATTAGAACAAGTTTCTAAAGCAGAAAATGTCCACATGTTAGAACAGATTATTGCAAAAGATAATGAACAAAATACAACTCTAAATATTCTCATATATAAGCTATCAATGATAAAAGAATATTTAGGATTGATTACTTGAATGCATTTTTTCAATAGTCTTTTCAAGATAAGTACTTGTAAAATAAAATTAATTTGAATTGTATCAAAAATAGGAGCTAAAACAGCTCTTTCAATAAATTTCAAACCCGTCAAAGAAGCACTAAAGACTCTGTTAAAAGAAAAAAGCACGTTGAGTTTAAACAAACTATTTATGTTAGACAAAGTAGAAAAGAATCTATTTTTTATTCGAAAAAGATACTGCAAAGAGGTTACATTAAAATTGACAACTAAAAATCCAACGCCGGCTGACAAAATAAAATTAGCTAATACTCTCAATGCTACAAAAGCGATCTCATATATTTTTGTCTTAAGATTAATATATTCTTGTCTTTTTTTTAATAAACATGAAGGTTGAAACGATATATTCAAGACGCAACTCATATAAAAATTTTACTCATAATTTACATTCTTTTTGCGTATAACATATTCGAAGGTTTCTTTTTTCAAAAATAAAAATTTTCATCTTATAAAATTCTAGTGAAAATATCTTGATATTAAAATCTTAATAAATATAAACTGGGTACTTATTTATGGGGGCGTATAGCTCAGTTGGTAGAGCGCCTGCCTTACAAGCAGGTGGTCATAGGTTCGAGTCCTTTTGCGCCCATAGAAATAACATGAGCGGAAGTAGTTCAATTGGTTAGAGCACTAGCCTGTCACGCTAGAAGTTGCGGGTTCGATTCCCGTCTTCCGCGTTTTTTTAAACGCTTTTATTCAAATAATTTATAATGTCAATAAAATCTAAGCCAAAATCCATATATTTATTTTTATACAATTTATTATGGATAGCTGCAGGAACATTTTTAGCGGCTTTAGCTATCAGAGTATTTTTATACCCTAATATGTTGATCGACGGTGGAGTTATTGGTCTATCTCTTATTGCTGCAAGACTTTTAGGAAGCAAGTATCTCTCATACTTTTTAATATTGTTCAATCTGCCTTTTTTGTATTTATCATATAAATACATAAGAAAATCCTTCGTTATCCAAATGGCCCTAGCTATAGGTCTGTTTGCTGGATTTTTGTCTTTACTAGAAACGTGTCCTCCATTTCATGGAGATCCTCTTGAAATCATAGTACTTGGCGGTGCTATTTTAGGAACCGGTGTTGGTTGTTTTATTAAAGGAGGAGGCTGTACTGACGGAACAGAAATACTGGCTATTATCATGAATAGAAAGTTAGGGTTTACTGTCGGACAAATAGTTCTTTTTATAAATATATTCGTATTTACAGCTTATGGATTCATATTTCAAGACTGGCATATCGCTATCAGGTCTTTACTTACATATATCGTTGCTTTCAAAATGATAGACTTAGTAATAGCCGGATTTGAAGAAGTAAAATCAGTATTTATCATCACTTCCAAACCTAAGCAAATCAAAAAACTTGTTATGCATGAACTTGGACTCGGATTAACTATCATTCCAGCTTTTGGAGGTTTTTCAGGAGAGCAAAAAGAGATCTTATTTTTAATAGTAGAAAGACTTGAAGTCTCTTCTTTAAAAGAAATAGTCTTAAGCGAAGATCCTAATGCTTTCATGACTATTCAAAACTTAAATGAAATTGCTTATGGTAGAAGCACTTCAAAGATATCTAAAAACAAAAAAAAACCAAAAAGATTTTTTATAAGATTCTAGTCAAAATAACAAACTGACGGAAGTCCACAGTAATATTCTTTATAATCAAAACCATAACCAACCACAAAATGATCTCCTATTTCAAATAAGAAATAATCCGGTGTAACATCATAAACATGTTTAACATTTTTAACTAACAGCAATATTGATTTAACAGAAGCAGGTTTTTTTCAAGAACCTTTTCTCTTACCTTTGTAAGGGTAGTTCCAGAATCATAAATATCATCTACAATTAAAACATGTTTATTAGAAAGATCTAACTTATCTAGACCTTCAACAAAAAGATCCCCTCTTTTAGTTCCGTTTTTTCCATAGCTACTACAACTTATAAACTCCAACGTAGATGGAGTTTTAACTTCTTTTATTAAGTCAGAAGCAAAACAAACAGCTCCCTTAAGAAGAATTAAAAAAGTTATATTTTTATCTTTATAGTCATTATCGATCTGTAGAGAGATATCTTTGATTTTTTGAGCTATTTCTTGAGATGAAATAAGCTCTTTTAGATTATTAGCATCCATATATTTATCATTTTCTACGCCAAACAAATTTATTGAAAAAAATAAAATAAACAAACAACTAATGTTTCTCATCATCATGTTCAACAAAACTAACTCCCTTTGATAATAACTCATCAACATAGTCTAAAGTATATTTATTTTTCAAAAAATTATCATCATCAAGCATATATAAATGAAAAGGAATAGTAGATTTAACACCTGTAATATGAAACTCCCTTAAAGCCCTTTTTGATATAGCAATAGCCTCTTCTCTTGTTCTTCCTGTAACAATTAATTTAGCTATTAAAGAATCATAATAAGGGGGGATATTATATCCAGAATAACAAGAACTATCTAACCTTACATGAGGTCCTCCGGGAGTCAAATAATACTTCAGTTTACCAGGAGATGGACCAAAGTTATTATTAGGATCTTCGGCATTAATTCTAAATTCAAAAACATGCTTATCAAAATGAATATCTTTTTGTTTATAATTTAGTTTCTCACCCATCGCTACTCTTATCTGTTCTTTAACTAGATCAATTCCCGTCAACTCTTCTGATACAGTATGTTCTACTTGGATTCTTGTATTCACTTCCATGAAATAAAAATTCTTATCTTTATCTAGTAAAAATTCAACAGTTCCAACTGAATAATATTTGGCAGCTTTTGCTATATGAATAGCCAAAGCTCCCATTTTTTTTCTCATAGAAGAATTTATGAAAGGACTCGGCGTTTCTTCTATTAATTTTTGTCTTCTTCTTTGTATAGAACAATCTCTTTCACCTAAATGAATATAATTTCCTTGTTTGTCACCGATAATCTGCACTTCCACATGGCGAGGACTTACAATCATTTTTTCTAAATAAATATCCGAGTTATTAAAACTAATCTCAGCTTCTGTTTGAGCCGTAACAAACTGCTTAACAAATTCATCTTCAGAATAAGCTATTCTAATACCTTTGCCGCCACCACCTGCTGATGCTTTGATAAATATAGGAAAACCAATTTCCTTAGCTAATCTCTTTCCTTCTTCTACATTTTCTACAATACCGTCAGATCCCGGTATTATCGGACATTTAACACTTTTTGCTATAGATTTTGCATTAGCTTTATCCCCTAAAGCGGCAATAGTAGTATGGTGAGGACCAATAAAAGTAAGACCACAACTTTCACAAATAGAAGCAAAGTTAGCATTCTCAGCTAAAAAGCCATATCCAGGATGGATAGCATCCGCTCCGGTGATTTCACAAGCTGATAAAATATTTGGTATTTTTAAATATGATTTAGCTGAAGGAGATTCTCCTATACAAACAGCTTCATCTGCTAATAAAACATGCAAAGACTCTGCGTCAGCTTCAGAATATATAGCAACAGTTTGAATCCCTAGATCATGACATGCTCTAATAATTCTTACAGCTATTTCCCCACGATTTGCAACTAATACTTTCATAAAGCTACTCTATTCGAAATAATTTTGTTCCAAATTCTACAGGCTGTCCATTGCCAACTAATATTTCTACTATTACTCCAGCTTCTGTAGCCTTTACTTCATTCATAACCTTCATGGCTTCAATGATACATACAACAGTACTTTTATTTATATTATCACCTATTTCAACAAATACAGGCTGATCTGGAGACGGAGTCGCATAAAAAGTTCCCACCATTGGAGATGTAATAAATTTACCGGTTTCTTTCTTCTCTAGTTCTATCTCTTTTTGAATTATAGGAGCTCTAGGCATAACCTGTTTTTCATGATAATGAGAATCTTCTTTTTCTAAAGAAATTTCATGATCCCCTTCTTTGACGTGGAGCTTTTTTAAAGAACTTTTTTCTAACGCTTCGATTAATTTTTTAATGATATTTAAATCCACAAAGAAAACTCCTTGTTAAACTCGTTGAATATACTCATTTGTTTGAGTGTCTACTTTTATAATATCCCCAACTTCTATAAACTGAGGAACTTCAATTTTTGCACCTGTTTCTACAGTAGCTTTTTTAGTATTATTAGCCACTTGTAATTTTTTATCTGAAGCATCTGTTTTAATAACCATTAATTCTAAAAATTGAGGAAGTTCTACAGAAAAAATAGAATCACCATAAAACATAGCTTTTACTTCAGTGCCTTCTTTTAAGTAATTGATTTTATTACCTAAAATTTTTAAAGGAACAAGAACCTGGTCTAACTTATCAATATCCAAAAACAAAAAATCTTTTCCTTCCGGATATAAAAACTCTAATCTAGATTCTTCTAAAGAAACTTCAGTTACTTCCTGACCTATCTTAAAATTTTTCTCAACTATCTGATCTGTCATCAAATCACGAAGTTTTGTTTTTATAAAAGGAGTTCCTTTTGTCACAGCTACTTTTACGCTAGTTTCAATGCGATATACTTTACCTTCAATCGTAATAGTCATACCTGGGGAAATCTGATTGCTTGATGTCATATTTACTCCTTTACTATTCCTAATAATTGCTCAAGTTCATTAATTATAAAATCAATTCCTTGAAAGTTTTCATCTTGGGTATTTGTTTTCCAAACAGTTGTAAAACCTAATTCTTTAGCAGGGTGTAAATCAATATCTACCTTATCTCCACAAACTAATACTTTTTCTTTAGGAAAGCTGTTTGCTTCAAATATTTCCTTATACCATGGTTTTTTATTGCGATCCTGCGAGATTATTATTTTACAAAAAATTGAATAATCTATACCAGCTTTTTCCATCTTTTTAAATTGTCTATCCCTATCTCCTACGCTAACTAAAGCAAGTGTGTGTGAAGAGATAAGATATTTCAATATTTTACTTGCTCCCTTGCATTCTTCAATCTTAGCATCTTGGGGAAGAGTTGTATAAATTTCTTTAATACCTACATCTAAATATTTTTGAATATTTGATCTATTTTTTAAAAAATCTATTAACACGTCTTCAGAAGTTTTGTATTTTTTTGACAATTCGAAAAGTTTATTATAACTTTTTTGAAAATCGGCAATATCAAGACCATAATCTATCATTTTTTTCAAAGCATTTTGAAAAAGGATAGGTTTTAAAGAACCGGTAGTATCAATTAAAGTATCATCTAGATCAAAGATTATTAACAATTTTCATCAACTCTTTTGCAAGTTTTTCAGAATCATGTCTTATAAGACTTCTTTTAATTAAATCATTTTTCTTTTTCTCACCTAAAGGTCCTAAAAGATCCGCATTTACAACCCTTTCTTCTTCTATATCGTTTCCTACTATCGCCCCCTCTTCTGCATACATTTGTATTAGCTCTTTAGGTGGTCTGCTTTTATTTACCAAAATATAATCAAAAATATCTCTACCTAAAAAAGATTTGAGTTGTTTTAAATGATCGCTAACTTTATACCCAGTTGTCTGCCCTTTCTTATTCATTAAATTAACTACAAAAACTTTTTTAGCACTAGATTTAACCAAAGCCTGGCTAACTCCTTCTACTAATAAATTCGGTATTATTGAAGTAAAAAGACCTCCTGGTCCTATTACTATTAAGTCTGCATTTTTTATTTCACTTATCACATGAGGATTAACTTTAGGATAAGGTTCTAGATAAATGTTTTTGTATCCCTGATCAATTTCTTGAGACAGATATATTTCAGCTTCTCCCTCTAATATTTTTCTGCTATTTAAGATCATTTTAAGATGAACTTGATTGGTAGTCACTGGGATAACTTTACCTTTAATAAATAAAATCTTTCCAGCTTCTTCAACAGCTTTTTCAAAACTTCCGGTTACTTTCTCTAAAGCAGACAACAATAAATTACCAAATGTATGACCACCAAGATTACCGTTTTCAAAACGATAGTTCATTACACTACGCATTAATCTAGAAGAATTAGAAAGAGCAACTAAACACTGTCTAACATCACCAGGTGGCAAAACTCCCAATTCATCCCTTAAAATGCCAGTGCTACCTCCACTATCTGCCATCGAAACTATAGCTGATAGGTCAACCTCATAGTTCTTAAGCCCCCTTAAAACAACAAAATTACCTGTTCCACCACCAATAACAACTATCTTTTTCATATTCCCACAGACATACAATTTCTTAAATCATCAATTCCCTTTTGCAAGGATGATTGGCTAAATATATAATCTCCAGAGACAATACTATTTGCACCTTTCTCTATACAAAGTTTAGCTGTAGATGGATTGATACCACCATCTACTTGAATTTCTAAAGAAACCAAATTAAAATCATCTCTTTTAACACCTAAATTCCTGACTTCACAAGCTTTTTTAACAAAAGCTATTTTATCTAGAGTTTCTTTTATAAATTTTTGTCCACCAAAACCCGGATGAACTGTCATTATCAACACCATATCACATTTATCCAAGTATTTACTTATCAATTCAATAGGAGTTTCTGGATTAATAGCTATGCCAGCTTGAACATTACATGTTTTTATATAGTTAAGATGATCTTCAACATCTTCAGTTGCTTCTAAATGAAATACTATTCTATCTGCGCCTGATTTAACAAAAGCCTCAATATAATCAAAAGCATTATACATCATCAAATGAACATCTAAGAACAAAGAGGTGTTTTTGTTTATTGAAGCAACAATTTTAGGACCTAATGTCAAATTAGGAACAAAATGACCATCCATAACATCTATATGGATACCGTCAGCTTTCGCTTTTTCGATTTTTTTTACTTCATCTGCCAAATTTCCAAAATCAGCAGATAGTATAGAAGGGAAAATTTTCATATATTTTACAATCTTTTAAAAAAATGGTAGCTGTTTATAACTTCAAAAGTCAAGAGCTTGTTGAATACCATTTAGTATTGATTGTTGTCTATCCACTTCAGAAACAAAAAATGCATAACCTAAATAACTAACATCATGCACCTGCAATGAGAAAGATAATTTTTCTGCGGAGGATAAAGTGAATTTTTCTAATAGTTTTAATATTTTTTTCTTTATTTCATTATTTACAAAAGGAATAAGTACAGAAAGAACTTTTGTTTCTTTTCTAAAAATTAAGTAATTTTTACCTTCTAAAGATTTTGTTTTTTTTCTAATTGAATTTAAGAGCATTAAAAACAAACCCTTTAAAGTATCATCTTTTCCTATAACCGTCATTTCAACAGGTTTGATCGCATAAAAAAACTTTTCTAAAAGAAGACTTTCTTTTTTTGCTATTTCGCCTAAGGCTATTTTTAATTCATCTAAGCTTTCATTTTGTTTTGAAAGCATGCCTCCATTATAATCTCTTATAGTTCCAAACATCTTTTGTAGCTGAGAAAAAACATCTTCTCTTGCTTTTTTTAAATCAACAGAATGATCTTCTCTTAAATAAGCAGTCGATGGCAACAATACTCTAAAGACATTAGCTTCTTTTGCATATCTTCTTCTTAAAAGGCCTATATTTTTTACTCTATCCGGAATAAATTTTAAAACTGTAGATTTTTTTTGAAACATTTCTTGAACAGAAGAAGTTTTATTATTTACAAGTCTTAGCATAATAATCATAAAAGAAAGTTCTGTTCCACTTTGTTTATCGAAAGAAATAATCACTTGAGGAATATCATCTTTGTATTTGAGCTGTTTAGAAAGAGTCATCATATTTCTAACTATTTCTTCTTCATTACGAGGCATAAAAACAGGATGCATTAGATATTCGATATGGTCTTTTAAATAATTAGGTAAATCGATTCTTAAACTTTTAATTTCATCAAAAGAGACTTCTTCTCCATTTTCTTTTTCAATTTCCAAATAAAGAGTCTGAATTATATTTTTGTTATATCTATCCACAAAAAAAGAATTTTCAACACATTTAATATTCGGTATAAATTTTTCTATAGCTTTGAATAAATGATTTTTTTCAAAGATCTCATGTTCTTTTAGAAAGTTAAGACCAACTAAAACTCCTAAAACATTTTTTTGAACATTACCTTTATTTATCTTTGCTTTTAAAAATTTAAGCATCAAATGTCTTTGTTGTGGTTGCATTTCAATTTTTTGTTTCAAAAGTTTTCTTGTTGAATGCAAGTTAGATATAATTCTGCTTATATGATGATAATCTCTTTGATTTTTAAATTCGTCATGGCAAGTAACTAAAAAATGTTGCATTTGAGAAAAAATACTTTTCCCAAAATCTTTAGATCTTGCTTGAATCAAAGAACCTATCTTATCTTGAATAAGAGCTGTTTTTTTATCTTGAGAGAGTCCTTTAAATTCAATAATTTTATTAGCGTGATAATCAGAGGTAATACCAAGTCTTATTTCAGATTCTAAAGATCTAATATTATTTCTAACCTCATAAAGTTCTTTAACATTTTGCAATTTCACAAGAACTTCTGCTACTGTTAGTCTTTCATTTTCCAATCCTTTTAAAACAAAATCTGAAGCAAAAAAAAGTTCCACATTCAAATATCTACCAGGAAGTAACCATCTTGAAACCATATCGTAAAAAAAAGAGCCTGCATTTTGTCTATAATGACAAATCAAAGCTATTGATAAAGTTAAAGAATCTGAAGACAAAGCCGACCATTTTATTATTGGAGAATGTTCATTTAAATAAGCTTTTCTTTTTTCTAAAACATAAAAATCAACAGAGTCTTCAAAAAAAAGATTATGAGGAAGCAAAGTGGAAACTAATTTTTTGACACCCTCTTTATAATAACCACTTCCTTTTATATCGACTGTCAACTTAGGATCGTTTTTGGATTTAAAAAAATCTAATTGAACAAACATGTAAAAACCCCTAGATTAATTCATATACAGGGTTTTCGAGTTTTTCAAAAGTTTTTTTACCAATAATCGTACCATTTTTTTTAGGATGTCTATAATTTTTTACATGAAGCAAAATATTATTTAACGATGCTAGATTGACACATCTAGAATGCAAAACCCCATCTCCATTACTTGTTAATTTTAACATTTGATTATATGTTAAATTTTCAAAAAGCTGAGCATCTTTAAATTTTTTAGGATCTTTGTCATATATACCGTTTACATTTTTATAAAATTCAACGCTTTCTGCATTAAGAGCCACACCTAAAGCTACAGCACTAGTATCAGAGCCACCTCTTCCTAAAGTCGTTATTTCTCCATTACTTGAAACCCCCTGGAACCCTGCTACAATAACAACATCTTTTTTTTCTAGATGTTTTATTAACCTAAAAGGCCTGACATTAATAATTTTCGCTTCGCTATGATTATTACAAGTTATAATACCTGATTGACTACCAGTAAAACTAACAGCGCTATTACCTTTTTTCAAAAGGGCCATTGCTAAAAGAGAAATACTTATCCTTTCTCCAACAGAAATAAGCATATCATGTTCTCTTTTAGGAGGAATAGGATGAACTTTCTTAGCCAGATTAATTAAATTATCGGTAGCGTTGCCCATAGCACTCACTACAACAACCACATGTTCATATTCTTTTTTTTTATCTATGATAATATCTGCTACTTTTAAAAATTTTTCAGGGTTAGAAACGGTAGCCCCTCCAAATTTCATAACTAAAACATTTTTCATAACATTTCTTTACTAAAGATTTAGTTTGATAATATCAAATGATCTCATTTAATATGTAAAAATAAAAATTAAAAAAGTTTTTCTTAAAAAGAGAGAAAAATTATTTAAAATAATCGTTTTTTATACTTAAAAATTTGTAGTTGCTTAAATTGTACCCCCTTTGTTAAACTGATGCATTTAATCAAGTTAACAGGAGTAACCCTTAAAATGTCCAAACAATCAACCCATGACTGGAATGCTACAAACATTCTTGACGACGTGGATTATAAAGAAGAAGATGCAGAAATATTCAAAGATTTATTAAAAGGAAAATCTGACACAGGTTCATCTATAGCGCAAATGAAACCTGGCGAAATCTTAAAAGGAAAAATCGTTGAAATCAACAAAGAATATGCAGTAATAGATGTCGGTTTGAAATCAGAAGGTTTGGTTCCGATAGAAGAGTTTATGGACCCTGAAGAACTTGAATTAAACGCAGAAACCGAAGTTTTACTAGATAAAACTGAAGGTTCAGATGGCCAAATAGTGCTTTCTAGAGAAAAAGCAAGAAAATTTCGCCAATGGGAATATATTATCAGCAACTGTACCGAAGGTTCGATCGTCAAAGGTAAAGTTATTCGCAAAGTTAAAGGCGGCTTAATGGTCGATATCGGAATAGAAGCATTCCTTCCAGGTTCTCAAATAGACAACAAAAGAATTAAGAATCTAGACGATTTCATAGGAGAAATCTACGACTTTAAAATCTTAAAAATCAATATTGAAAGAAAAAATATCGTTGTTTCTAGAAGAGAACTTTTAGAAGAAGAAAGAGCATCTAAAAAAGTTGAATTATTAGAACTTATCAAAGTTGGAGACCTAAGAAAAGGTTTAGTTAAAAACATAACAGATTTTGGAGTTTTCTTAGATTTAGACGGCATCGATGGATTATTACATATAACTGACATGACATGGAAAAGAATCAGACATCCTTCTGAAATGGTTAATCTTGGTGATGAACTAGAAGTTATGATTCTAAGTATCGACAAAGACAAAGGAAGAGTTGCCCTAGGTCTAAAACAAAAAGATAATAATCCTTGGGAAGAAATCGAACAAAGATATCCTCCAGGAACTAGAATCAAGGGGAAAATTGTAAATCTAGTATCTTACGGAGCTTTCATAGAAATTGAGAAAGGGATTGAAGGATTAATCCATGTTTCTGAAATGTCTTGGACTAAAAATGTTACCGATCCTAGTGAAGTTGTAAACATTGGAGACGAGGTAGAAGCAATTGTACTTTCAATACAAAAAGAAGAAGGTAAAATTTCTTTAGGAATCAAGCAAACAGAACACAATCCTTGGGAAGATGTAGAATCAAAATATCCGGTTGGAGAAACAGTATCTGCAGAAATTCGCAATTTAACAAACTACGGGGCTTTTGTAGAACTAGAGCCTGGTGTTGACGGTCTTATTCACATTTCAGATATTAGCTGGATAAAGAAAATTTCCCATCCTTCAGAAGTGTTGAAGAAAGGAGATAAAGTTCAATCAATTATTCTTTCTGTAGACAAAGAAAGTAAAAAGATAACTTTAGGAATTAAACAATTAACTTCTAATCCTTGGGAAACAATAGAAAGAACCTATCCTGTAGGAGCTTTAGTAAAAGGTGTTGTAACAAAAATTACAGCTTTTGGAATCTTTGTACAATTAGAAAATGGCATTGAAGCGTTGATACACGTTACAGAGCTTTCTGACCAACCTTTTGGCAAAGTAGAAGATGTTGTATCAAAAGACGATGAAGTTGTTGCTAAAGTTATCAAGCTAGATCCTGAACATAAAAAAATCAGCTTATCTATTAAAGATCATTTAATAGACAGAAATAATCAAAATAGAGACGACATCGTAGTTAGCAAGAAAAAGAAAAACAAAGACCAAAACGAAGAAGAAAGCAAAGAAGAAGAGTAAAGAAGAAAAGCAAAGCTAATAAACTTTTTTTACAAAAAAAGTTTATTAGCTTATCATTTTTCTTAAGTACTATTTTCATATATAAAGGTAAATTAATGAACAAAGATTTAATCGCTATTTTTGAGTATTTAGAACGAGAGAAAGGAATAAAACGATCAACCGTTATATCTGCTATAGAAGATGCTTTAAAGATTGCTGCGAAAAAAAGTGTTAAAGATGCTTCGGAAAATATTAATGTTAAAATCAATTCCAAAAGTGGTGAAATAGAAGTATACGTTCAAAAAGAAATAGTTGATACCGTTACAAGACCAGATATTGAAATATCATTAAAAGACGCAAGAGAACTTGCTCCTGATTGTGACATAGGACAGAGGCTTGAAATCTCTATAATGCCTCAAGATTTCGGAAGAATAGCAGCTCAAACAGCTCGTCAGGTAATAACCCAAAAGTTAAGAGAAGCTGAAAGAGATGTTATTTATGAAGAATACCGACATAGGGAAGGAGAGATAATCTCGGGAACAGTCAAAAGATTCATAAGAGGAAGAACCATGATAGTTGATTTAGGTAAAGTAGAAGCTATTTTACCTGATAAAAATTATCCTAAAATAGAACGATACAGTGTTGGAGAAAGGGTTCAAGCTCTTCTTTTCGAGGTAAGGGATTCTGACAATGGTGGAGCTGAAGTAATACTTAGCAGAAGTCATCCAGGTTTTGTAAAAGGACTATTTGCACAAGAAGTTCCAGAACTTCAAGATGGCACTATAGAAATAGTTAAAATCGTTAGAGAAGCCGGATACAGGACTAAGATGGTAGTTCAATCTTTCGATTCAAAAGTAGATCCAGTAGGAACATGCGTAGGTATACGTGGTTCTCGTATAAAAAATGTTATACGAGAAATAAATAATGAAAAAATTGATGTCATACCAAATGCTGAAGATAAAATTGAATTGCTTCAAAACGCTTTATCCCCAGTAGAAATTAAACGTATAAAATCTAACGAAAAAATTACGATTGTCGTAAACGATGATGACTACCCTACTGTAATAGGGAAAAAAGGTAATAATGCTAGGTTAATATCTAAACTTATTAACACAGAATTAAATGTTCAAAAAATGACAGATCATCAAAAATTAATTCAAGTACAAATGGCTGAACTTGGAGACTCCGATAATCCTACATTCGATGAACCTCTAAAATTAGATGGCATAAGCAATCTAATAGTAGAAAGTTTGATCAGCGCCGGATATGATACTCTTCGCAAAATAATGTTAGCAAAATCAATCGACATTGCAGCATCAGTGCCAGGAATAAATTATCTAGATTTAGCAGATAAAATTATTAAACAAGCTCAAGAAAAACAACAATAACTAGGTAAAGCAGTTGGCAAAAAATTTAAAATTAAACATTAAAAATACTCAAATAGCTGAGGCTTTAAATCTAAAAAAAATTAAAAAGAAAGTTTCTTCAAAAGTGAAAAAAACTCAAGCAGAAACTGAAGCTTCTTCTACCTCTGAAAAAAAAGTTAAAGCTCGTGTTTTACCTCCTAAAACAGAAGAAGTAGAAAAAAAGCCTAAAGTAAAAGTTCTTCCTCCTAAAGGACAAGAAGAAGAAGAAAAGCCTACTGCACAACAAGAGAAAAAAGTAGAAAAGGTTAAATTAGGACCAATTTTAGATCACCCTTCTAATATTGCCAAAAAGAAAAGAGAAGAAAAAGAATTAGCCGAAAAACAAGCTTTAGAAGAACAGAAAACAGAACCTATAAAAGAACCAGAACTGATAAAAGAAGAAAAAAAACAAGAACCCCCTTCTTCCCTAGAGAAAAAACCACTTAAAGCTAATCCTACTAAAGAAGAAGATGCCTCTAAAATTAAAAAGCCAACAGCTTTTAAAGATTTCAAAGACTTTAAAGCTGCAAGAAAAAATCTTCCTAAAACCTTTGATTCTAGGGATCGCTTAGGATTAAGAGGATCTGAAGATGGGAAATGGAGAAAGAAAAAACATCCTAAAGCTCGTAGACAAATAGAAGATATTCCTGTTATAAGACCTACAGAATTGTCTATAAAACTTCCTATGACCTTGAAAGATCTAGCCTCTGAAATGAAGTTAAAAGTTTCAGAACTTATTTCTAAACTTTTCATGCAAGGCATCATCTTAACATTAAACGATTTTTTAGATGATGAAACAACAGTTCAGCTTCTAGGTCATGAATTTGGTTGTGAAATTACTATTGATACTTCTGAAGAAAAAAGATTGAATATCACAGATAAAACAATTAAAGAAGAGATAACAGAGATAGCGACAGAAAAATTAATATCAAGACCTCCTATCATTACTTTTATGGGACATGTTGACCATGGTAAAACAAGTATAATTGATGCGATAAGAAAATCGAATATAACAGCTCAAGAAGCAGGATCAATCACTCAACATATTGGTGCCTTTACTGCAGAAACATCTCTAGGGCCTATAACAATCTTAGATACTCCAGGTCACGAAGCTTTTTCAGAAATGAGGCTTAGAGGAGCTCTAGTAACAGATATAGTAGTATTAGTTATCGCAGGAGATGAAGGAATTAAAGATCAGACAATTGAAGCTATCAATCAAGCTAAAGAAGCAAAAGTGCCGATTGTTGTAGCTATCAATAAATCTGATAAAGGTGGATTTGATCCTGAAAAAGTTTATAGACAATTATCTGATTTAGATCTTCTTCCTGAAGTATGGGGAGGAACAATCATTACTGTTAACTGTTCTGCTGTTACAAAAGAAGGAATTAAAGATTTACTAGAAATGTTATCACTTCAATCAGAAATTTTAGAGCTTAAAGCTGATCCTAATACAAGAGCCCGTGGTTCTATTTTAGAATCTGAAATGCATAAAGGTCTTGGTATAGTAGCGACAGTTTTAGTACAGAATGGAACATTAAGAGCTTCAGACTCCCTAGTTTTTGATTCTGAATGGGGTAAAATCAAAACCATGCACGATCAAAATAACAAATTAGTTTATGAAGCAAAACCTTCTATACCTGTTAAAATAACAGGATTATCTAGTTTAGCTCCTGCTGGTTCTGAATTTATCGTGGTATCTAATGAAAAAGAAGCTAGACAATTGGCTCATGATAGAGGCGAAGAATTTAAAGTAAAACAATTACATCAAACCAAGGCTCGTTCACTAGAGCATCTCATGCAACAAAAGAAAGATAATAAAAATAAAAAAATATTACCTTTAATCTTGCGTGCAGATGTACAAGGGTCTTTAGAAGCTTTGATCAATTCTTTAAAAAAGATTCTATCAGATAAAGTTGAAATTGCATTTGTTAATGCTTCTGTTGGTGAAATTTCTGAATCTGATATTGATCTTGCTACAGCTTCCAAAGCGTCTATTATAGGATTTCATACAAGGATAGAATCTAGAGCAGAGCCTTTGATAAAAAAACAAGGTGTTACAGTTTATCAAAACGATATTATTTATCATGTTATCGATAAAGTTAAAGAACTTATGAAAGCGCAATTAGATAAAATTGCTCAAGAAAATGACACAGGAAAAGCTATAGTAAAAACAGTATTCAAGTCTTCTCAAGTAGGAAACATAGCAGGTTGTCAAATAACAGATGGTAATATAAAAAGAAATAATTTCGTTCGAGTAATAAGAAACAAAGAAGAAGTTTGGAAAGGAAAAATAGCTTCAATAAAAAGATTAAAAGACGATGTAAAAGAAGTTCAAAAAGGTTTTGAATGCGGTATTATTTTAGATGGATTTTCTGATTTTGAAGTTGATGATATCCTAGAAGCTTTTGAAATAACATATTTAGAGCAAGAAATTTAATATGAAATTTAATAGAACAGACAGACTAAATTCTCTTTTAAAAGAAGTAATCTCAGAAGTTATTTTAAAAAATATCAGAAATCCAAAAATTTCTAAATTCACCTCAATAACGGCTGTAAAGATTACCCCTGATCTTCACTATGCTAAGGTAGATGTAAGTATTATAGGTGCTGAAGAAGAGAAACGGCAAACAATCAAAGAACTAAATAAAGCAGCAGGTTTTATAGCCACTAAAGCTTCTAAAAAAGTAGTCATGCATCATTTTCCTGCTTTATCTTTTCAATTAGATAATACAGTAGAAAAACACATGCAAATTGAAAAAATAATTCAAGAAATTCATAAAGAACAAGAAGAAAGAACCGTTAAAGAAGACGATGAATAAATCTATAGAAGGTTTGCTTTTAATTAATAAATCTAAAAAAAGTACTTCATTCAGCTTAGTAAGACTTTTAAGAAAAGTTACAAAAGTACAAAAAATAGGTCATGCAGGAACATTAGATCCTTTTGCTCAAGGTCTAATGATCATGCTTATAGGGAAAACCTACACTAAAAAATCAAATCTTTTTCTTTCACAAGACAAAGAATATGATGCGATACTACATTTAGGTTATATAACAGAAAGTTTTGATCCTGAAACTCCACTACAACATTGTAATGATATTATTCCTACAATAGAAGAAGTTCAACACGCTTTAAAAGAGCTGTCAGGGGAAGTGCTTCAAATACCCCCTATGTATTCTGCAAAAAAAATTAATGGTCAAAAGTTATATCAATTAGCAAGACAAGGTAAAACAGTAGAAAGAGCGCCTGTTAAAGTTAAAATTACAATCAATCTAACTAACTACAACTACCCTTTTTTATCGTTAAAAGTATCATGTTCCAAAGGAACTTATATTCGTAGTCTTGCCAATGATATCGGAGAAAAATTGGGATGTGGAGCTTATCTTAAAGAACTGATTAGAACAAGAAGTGGATCGTTTGCCTTGCAAGATTCAATAGAAGAAGATAACATTACCTCCATTGAATCTATATCCAATCACTTAATTTTATGAAAATAATAAATGACATCTCTTCTATAGAAAAATATACAACTCCAACAGCTATGACAATCGGTATGTTTGATGGTATACATCCAGGACATCAAAAAATTTTTAAATTTCTTCAAAAAAAAAACGCTACTAATAAATCTGTTGTTGTCACTTTTGAAAACCATCCTTCCTGGATTTTAAAACCAACCTCCTCTCGCCATTTAGTCTATCCAACAAAACAAAAATTGAAATTATTAGAAATATATTCTATAGATCTTGTCATATTATTGAAATTCACCAAAGATTTAGCAAACCAAACTTTTGATTATTTTCTAAGATCTATTTACCAGAAACTACCATTTTCTCATCTTGTACTTGGACACAACTCAACTTTTGGGAAAAATAAAGATGGCAACAAACAAAATATTGAACTATTTTCTAAAGAAATGAATTTCGAGTCTCATTATCTTTCCTTTGAAAAATATAATAATAATATCATTTCAAGTTCAAAGATCCGCAAAGCTCTATCAAATAATGATTTTCCATTAGCTTCTTCTTTTTTAGGAAGAAATTACTCCTTATATTTTCATTATCAAGAAACCCCTTTAATCTTAAAAGACAATAACTATTATCTTTTAAGATACCCTTTAGACAAGCTACATCTTCCTAAAACAGGTGTTTACTCAGTAAAAATATCTACACCTCAAGTTACTTTGCAATGTCTTGCAAAAAGAAAAAAAGACTGTCTTGATTTATATATTAAAGACATGGGAAAATTGAAGCTACCTTGTAATATTTTTATTACATTTGAAAAAAGTTTATTATAAAAAGGAAAAAATATGTCTTCTTTATCTTGTGGAATCGTTGGACTGCCGAACGTTGGCAAATCTACTTTATTCAATGCTCTAACCAAAAAGACCATTCCTTCTGAAAATTATCCTTTCTGCACTATTGAGCCTAATGTAGGTATAGTAGCATTAAAAGATGACCGTTTAAATGATTTAGCAAAACTAAGCAACAGTCAAAAAATTGTAAATGCAACAGTTACTTTTGTAGATATAGCAGGTCTTGTTAAAGGGGCATCAAAAGGAGAAGGATTGGGTAACCAATTTTTAACTCATATAAAAGAAGTTGATGCAATCATACATATCGTAAGATGTTATGAAGACGAAAACATAGTGCATGTTGAAGGCAAGATAAATCCGTTAGATGACATAGTAACGATTAATTTAGAACTTATTTTATCTGATCTTCAAACAGCAGAAAACACAGCAAAAAAACTAGAAAAACAAGCTAAGTCTTCTGCAGAAGCAAAAGAAAAGTTGGTTTTAATAAAAAAAATAATAGACCATCTTGGTAAAGAAATTCCAATTAGAAATATGAACTTATCTAAAGAAGAGAAAGATGAGCTTAAAAGTTATGCTTTTTTAACGAGCAAGCCTGTTATTTATGTAGCCAATGTTAAAGAAAGCGATCTTCCGTCTTATGAAAATAAATATGTTTCTCAAGTCAAAGAATTTACAAAAAAAGAAAATTCATCTTTTCTTTGTATATGTGCAAAATTAGAAGAAGAAATAGCTCAGCTAAATGAAGATGAAGCCTTAGACTTTTTAAAAGTAATAGGAATCAAAGAATCTGGATTAGACAGATTAATAAAAGCTGCCTATGAATTACTAGGTCTTATTAGTTTTATAACAACTGGAGAAATGGAAACAAAAGCTTGGACAATAAAACATGGTACTTCAGCACAAAAAGCTGCAGGTAAAATACATACTGACATTGAAAAAGGATTTATCAGAGCAGAAGTTGTTTCATATAAAGAGATGATGGAATATAAAGGAAGAGTAGGCGCTAAAGAAGCAGGAAAAGCAAAAGCTGAAGGTAAAGAATATATTGTAAAAGATGGAGATGTCATCTTATTTTTTCATAATTAATGTAAGTTAAATACATGGCAGAAAAATCCGAAAAAGCCACTCCCAAGAAATTAAGAGATGCTAGAAAAAAAGGCCAAGTTGCAAAGTCTCAAGACTTTCCTTCTGCATTTACCTTTGTAGTTTCTATTTTAGGAACAATTGTAGCTTCAGGTTATTTGTACAGTTACATGGGAAATTATCTAGTAGCCACTTTTCGTTCTATAAGTTCTGATTTAGATATGCAAACCAAAGGTGGAGCTTATATACTTGAAGCTATCAATGTTATTATGCTAGCGAGTCTTCCTGTTTTAATAGTTGTCGTTATAGTTGGTCTTATTGTTAATTTCTTAGTAATAGGTCCTTTGTTTAGTTTTGAATCTATGAAATTTGATTTAAAAAAACTCAATCCAATAACAGGCCTAAAACAAAAATTTAAATTAAAGGTTTTGGTAGAACTGATTAAATCGATTCTAAAAATAACAGGGGCAGCTGTAATAATAGGAGTTGCTATCTGGAAAATGCTTCCTGATGTTATTGGAACATCTTCTGTTGACGTCATTACAAGTTCTCAAGTTCTACAGACTTTCTTAAAAAAAATAAGTATTGAAGTAGGAATATTTTTTTTAGCTGTAGCAATTTTCGACTTAGCTTTCCAAAAAAAGACATTTGCTAAAGAAATGATGATGGAAAAGTTTGAAGTAAAACAAGAATATAAAGATACTGAAGGAGATCCCTTAATTAAAGGAAAAAGGAAAGAAAGAGCAAGAGAGATCGCTTATAGTGCGGGACCATCTGCTGCAAGAAGAGCCAAAGCGATTATTACAAATCCGACACATATTGCAGTAGCTATTGGTTTTGAAAATGAAAAAGATGTTGTACCGATAATACTTACTATGGGATGTAATAATATTGCTCAAAAAATTATACAAGTAGCTATGGAAGAAAAAAAACCTATTATGCGCAATGTAGAATTAGCAAGGATTCTGTATTATAAAGGCAACATATCTGACTACATACCCGAAGAGACATATAAAGCTATTGCAGAAATATTAAAGTGGATAGCAACATTAGAAAAAGAGGAAAAAGCGTTGGAGATTTTCACATGAATAAAATACTAAACAACCTAACTCGTTTTTTAGGAGGAGAAAGAGCTTTAGCTGCGATAACAAGATCAAGTGATCTTATTTTAGCTTTTGCTGTTATCTGTATTATCATGATGCTTATTTTTCCTGTTCCTCCTCATGTTATCGACGTATTAATTGCTATTAACCTTACTGCATCTACATGTATTTTATTCGTAGCTCTTTATATACAAAAAGCTGTTCATCTAACAGTTTTCCCTTCTTTGTTACTGTTAACAACACTATACCGCCTTGGAGTTAACATTTCGTCAACAAGACAGATTTTGCTTCATGCCAATGCAGGTAAGATTATTGCAGCTTTTGGTCACTTTGTAGTTGGAGGCAGTTACATCGTTGGTGGTGTCGTATTTTTAATTATTACTATTGTACAGTTTATCGTTGTAACTAAAGGTGCCGAGCGTGTCGCTGAAGTAGCAGCCCGTTTTACATTAGATGCCATGCCAGGAAAACAGATGAGTATTGACGCTGACCTTAGAGCCGGTATCATAGACCAGAACCAAGCAAGATTACACAGGCTTTTATTAAATAAAGAAAGCCAACTCTACGGAGCTATGGACGGAGCTATGAAGTTCGTAAAAGGAGATGCCATAGCAGGTATTGTAATAACTATTATCAACGTAGTTGGTGGTCTTTTAATAGGTATGTTTGTCCATAATATGGGTGCTGGTCAAGCTGCAAAAATATATTCTATATTATCAATTGGTGATGGTTTGGTTTCTCAAATACCTTCGATTATGATAGCTATCACAGCCGGTATTATCACAACACGAGTAGCTTCCGAAAAACAAGATGACAATCTTGGTAAAGAGATAGCTACTCAGGTATTAAAACAACCGAAAGCCCTTTTAATTGGAGCTGGAGTGCTTCTGCTCATGGCTGGTGTTCCTGGATTTCCTCCAGTACCTTTCATCATACTTTCAACAATAATAGGAATTATAGGGTTCGTCATCATACAATCAGCAAAAAAAACCGCAGGAAAAGCTCCAGGCATGGGAGCAATGGAAGATGTTACAGGACATGCAGTATCAGGTATTGGAAAAGAAGACTATACGCTAACTTTACCAGTGGTATTAGAGATCGGTAAAAAACTATCTGAAACGATTAAAAAAGACAAACACGGAAACACTTTTATTGACAATATGATTCCTAAAATGCGTCATGCCCTTTATCAAGATTTAGGAGTTCGTTTTCCTGGTGTCCATACAAGGACAGATTCCCCCACTTTAGGGTTAGATGAATATGCTATTCATCTAAATGAAGTACCTATCACAAAAGGAAGAGTTCTTATCAACCATCTTCTAACATCCGAAAGTGAAGAGATGTTAAGGCGTTATAATATTCCATTTACAAGCACTAAAAGTTCTTTAGGAATGCCTACGTTATGGGTAGATCAAACTTATAAAAATGTATTAGACAAAGCTAAAATTAAATATTGGACACCTCCACAAGTAATGATTTTGCATCTTTCTAGATTCTTCAAACAATATGCTAGCGAATTTATAGGTATACAAGAGATAAGAGGCATATTAGAATTTTTAGAAAAATCATATCCTGATCTTACTAAAGAAGTATCAAGACTTGTGCCATTGCAAAAACTTACTGAAATTTTCAAAAGACTGATCCAAGAACAAGTTTCTATAAAAGATTTAAGAACAATCTTAGAATCTTTAAGTGAATGGGCCCAAACAGAAAAAGATACAGTACTATTAACCGAATACATTAGATCTTCTTTAAAAAGATATATAAGTTACAAATATTCTCTAGGACAATCCACTTTATCTGTTTATCTATTAGATCCTGAGATAGAAGATATGGTAAGAGGAGCTATCAAACAAACATCAGCAGGCTCATATTTAGCACTAGATCCAGATTCTGCCCAATTAATCATTCAGACAATGAGAAATATTATAACACCAACTCCATCAGGAGCCCAACCCCCTGTTCTTTTAACAGCTATTGATGTAAGAAGATTTGTAAGAAAACTAATTGAAAAAGATTTCCCTGATCTTGCGGTAGTATCAGCTCAAGAGATTGTGCCGGAAATACGCATACAACCACTAGGAAGAGTACAGCTATCATAGGAACTTATGTCAGATAAAATACAATCTACACAACAAATATTCAAATCTTCTGCTATAGCAAAAGCACAAAAAGCAGCTCAAGCAAATGCTAAATTAAGATCTATGACACAAGTATCAACACAACGCAATCTAAAAGAGTGGGCTCAAGACGCATCTTTTGTTTTAGGCAAGATGACCAACGAATTTAAAACATTAGATGAATTAAACAAGTTTAGAAAAAAAGAAGCTGCTCATCATAAAGAAGAAGTTGACGAAGAAGAGTTAATTGCAGATATAGATGATGCACAAACATCAACAGAAGAATTTTTTCATGACAATCCCGAAATGGATCTTAGAGCATTATCTGCTTTAAAAAAATATTTATCTAACGCAGACACTCCCGAACAAATTTTAAAGAAAGTCCTAGAATTTTATCCTGATCCGACTCTTGCCGATGAAGCATTAGATTATCTACTTCAAAATACATCAAAATCACTTGCTCAAAAAGTTAAAAAAGCCAAAGACATCCTTCAAGATACTAAAGGTAGAGAGATATTAGCCGGCAAAAACATTAACATTCAAGCTCAAGAATTTTCCAAGGAACTAGGATCTCCTACAGCTTTAAGAGATCTTTATCGTGAAGTTACCGGTAATCCTCAAGAATCTTACGAACTTTTCAACAAGATTTTCAATGAGTTCCCTTTTGAAAAAATAAAAATTGCAATTGATTTTATGTTACATTCTTTAGGAGCTGACCTTAGAGCTAAAGGATCTTCCATTTCCAAAGCAGAGCTTCAAAAATTAATAAAAGAAGCAAGAGCTCTTTTATCTATCTTAGGAGTATATCGTTTTTTCCAATCTCGAATGAACTTAATCAACTCTCAATTTTCTTATTATGAACTATCTCTTCCTTCTTTGCTCACTTTTGAAAATCTAGCTAGACAATACATGAAACTTATCAATGAAAGATATATTTCTTCTGAAAGAATCTTACAATTAAGTTTACCTTTAGGGATAGCAGAAGAAGCTGTAGCACAAATGATTATCTTCACTCAAATGAGAGATGCAACAAGACAAACAGCTCCCAGGTTATATAAATCTGATCAAAAAAGAATTGATATACTAATGGCATTTATCGATACATTAGAAGAATTAGAAGAAGAATTAGAAGAAGATTCAGATGAAGATGAGGAAGAAGATTCAGAATAAGAAAGGTTTTTTATGAATAGCATTTTTCAAGACTTTTTAATTGAATTAGGAAAAGAATTAGATATTCCTATTAACATCGACAATCCCAAAGCAATTACTTTTCTTGTAGATGATATTTTGAATATACAAATAGAGAATAATCCCATAGATGGCAACATTATTATAGCAGCTTTTGTTACAAGGCTAACTCCAGGTAAGTTTAGAGAAAACGTTTTAAGAGAAACCTTAAAATACAATGATATTTTTGAAAGAATTGGAACTTTTGGTTATTCAGATAAGGAAAACGATTTAGTTTTATTTGATTTTCTCCCCTTCCCAGAAATAAAAATGGATGTTTTCATAAACTACATCTCTTCTTTTATAGAAACCTCTTTTAAATGGAAAGAATCCATAGAAAGAGGCAATGCGGCTCCTGATGATTTTTTAATAGCTGCTGCCAAACCTAGTAAATTATCTCCGCTAGACCTTAAACCTTAAAAATGTTATCTCCAAAAAATAAGGGGATAATATGCAAGATCTAAATCAGGTAAAAAACTTTTTAAAGACATGTCCGTCTTATAATCAGTGGAAAAACATAAAAATAAAAAATCATCATGGATTTGTTGTACCCCTATTTGCCATACATTCTCACACATCATGTGGAATAGGAGAATTTTTAGATTTAATTCCTCTAATAGACTGGTGCAGCTGTATTAACATCGATGTCATTCAACTTCTCCCTTTAAATGAAATGGGACGAGACTTTAGTCCTTATAATGCCATATCTTCTATAGCTCTGGATCCTATTTATTTATGTCTTTATGCTCTTCCTAATGTTAAAAAACACAAAGATTTAGCAAAAGATTTAACCTATTTTACAGACTATAATAAAAACCCTAAAATATGTTATCCCGACATAAAAAAATTAAAATTAAACTGGCTTTTTAAGTATTTTAAAAAAGAATTTAAAAATTTTGAAAAAACAAAACATTATCAAAATTTCATAAAGCAAAATCCCGAACTTAATAAGTACGCTCTTTTCCGTTCTATAAGAGAAGAATATGGAGATAAAAAATGGCAGACCTGGCCTTTAAAGTACCAAAATCCATCTGAAAAAATCATAGATAAATTAACAGAAAAATATAAACTATCCATCTCTTTTTATAAGTTCTTGCAATACTTATGTTATTTACAACTAGAAAAAGTCAAAGAATACGCTTTTAAGAAAAAAGTTTTTATAAAAGGAGACATTCCGATACTAATAAGCCCTGATAGCTATGATGTTTGGAATTTTAAAAGCTATTTTGATTTAAGTCATGTTGTTGGTTGTCCTCCAGATGATTTTAATATGGCCGGTCAAAAATGGGGATTTCCTTTATTTAATTGGACAGCTATAAAAAAAGATAACTTTGACTGGTGGAAAACTAGACTAAATGTAGCTTCTTCTATTTATCATCTTTATAGGATAGATCACGTTGTTGGTTTTTTCAGATTATGGACAATGCTTCCTAAACAAGATCCTATAAATGGTAAATTTCTACCAAAAGACCCTAAAAAATGGTTTTCACAAGGAAAAGAAATCCTTTTAAACATTATCAATGCTTCTCCAATGCTTCCTTTAGCAGAGGACTTGGGTCTTATTCCTGATGAAGTTTACTCTATACTAAATGAACTTGGGATTTGTGGTACTAAAATTATGTGTTGGCAATATAAAAAAAGAAAATATATTCCATATGATAAATATAATCCTTTGAGTATGACAACAACAGGCACCCATGATCTTGAGTCATTAGAAGAGTGGTGGAAAAAACATCCTAAAGAAGCCAAAGCTTTTGCTAAATTCAAAGGCTGGAACTATTCACCTAAATTTAGTAAAAAAATGCGTTTTGAAATACTTAAAGACTCACATCATACAAATAGTTTATTTCATATAAACCCACTTGTAGAATATTTAAATTTATTTAATGAACTATCTTGGAACAGTCCTCAAGATGATAGAATCAATATTCCTGGAACATCTCTGCCGACAAACTGGACATACAAGTTCAAACCTTCAATTGAAAAAATAATTTCCCATGAAGCATTAAAAAATAAAATAATTAATATAATTCATTAATTAAAATTATCTTTTTAATTTTCAACAAGAATTAATCCTGTTAAAATTCCTTTTCAAAAAATAAATTTTACAAGGGAATAGTTATGAGCAGTGTAGATGCTAATCTTATGGAAATAAGAACCTTAAATGATACGCATTTAGCTTTACTTAAAGATCATTATGGAGCTTCAATGGCTTTTGCAAACGAGATAAATGGTTCTGAAGATTGGAATACAATAATTAACAGCACTAAAACGCTAGCTACAATTATTATTCAAATGACAACTTTCAATTATTCACTTAAGTTTACTAACAAGCTAATATCTATGATTCCCATTCCCTCTTTTAGCTGGCTGAGTAATATTCCGGTAATTCCATATTTAATGCATATTAATTTGGCTTCATTTTTTCAAGGTACTTTAAGTATAATAAAAGGATATTCACCTTTCATATCTTCAATATTAATAACACAATTAGTTGCTGCTAAAATCCTACCAAGTATTTTTAAAAGCTATCAAAAATCTGATATAAGCAAAAGTTTAGACAATATTGTTTATCTTCCACAGGTTAGAGATTTCTTTAGAGTAAAACTCATTAACACCTCTATAGAACAATTAGCAAGTTCTTTTGATTTCATGCTTCTTGATTATTTTGCAAAAGAACATCCATTAGATAAAACTCCACAAATGAAGCCTATTTTGACGCAAGAACAAGCTAATCTAATAAAAACACTAATAGTCCAATATCATACGACAAATAAAAGGTTTCAAATTGGAAAACCTGGTAGTCTTGATGATCTAAATACACTAAAATATGAATGGACAAAATGTAAAGCTAGTCTTTTAAAAAGCTGGAATATGAGGATTGTAACATCTCGCTAAAACACAGATATTTTATCCAAAATAAATTTATTGACTCTGTCAATAAAGAAATATACTATTATCCATATAACTAATGGATTAAAAATCCTTTTGTTTTCATATGCATAAGTTTTTTTTATTGGTCTTTTTTCTTTTTTTATCTTCTATAGGTTATGGTAAATCTATACAAACGATTTATAATAGTATTGACCCTACATCTATTTGTCAGCTACTCGCTTTTCATGAGTTATATTCTGAAACAGATGAAGGTAAGGAAGCTTTAACAAAAGCCTGGCAACTTTTAAACAATAAGGAAAACCCTATAGCTCTTTCCATGCCTAGCATTGATCTTCAGTTTATTATCAATTTAATAAATAAAGATAATGAAGATAATCAAATAGATCTTTCTGATCAGGCTATTGATACAATTGAAAAATTAGGAACTAATTTAAAAAACAGAAAATTAAAAGGTCATTTTGTTTGGACTAAAGAAGAAGTGTTAAGACTTCCTGTTGAAGAGGTTGATTTATCAAGAGCGTTATTTATAGAAGAATTAAATGACGATACTCAAAAAATAAAAACATATGAAGCTTATTTAGATCTTATAGCTCTGCAAATACTACCCAAATTACCTAATAGTCCAACTGCATATGATAAGATACATGCTATAAACAAATTCATTTTTTTTGATATGGGATTTAAATTTCCGCCCCACTCTCTTTGGCCTAAAAATGTAGATACATATACATTTCTGCCTTCTGTATTAGATAGTAGAAAAGGTGTTTGTCTAGGTATTTCTATTTTATATCTTTGTCTAGCACAAAGATTAGACCTTAATTTAGAAATAATAACTCCTCCAGGTCACATATACATAAGATATAAAGATGAAAATGATAAAATCTTAAACATAGAAACAACAGTAAGAGGAATCGACATACCTACAGAAGCTTACCTAGGTATAGAAACAAAAAAATCTCAATTTAGAAATATCAAAGAGGTTACAGGTCTAGCTTTAACGAACAAAGCTGCTAACTACCTAACAGATGAAAAATATGAAACAGCCATATCTTTATATGAGAAAGCTTTAGATTATTTACCTTCAGACCCTATGGTAGGAGAATTTCTAGGCTACTGTTATTATTTTACAAAAAGCAAAAAAAAAGGTTTAGAACTACTCAAAAAAACAAACAATCATATTCCTGAACATACTATTAGCAAGAACATTATTATAGAAGATCTTTTAAATAAAAAAACTAATGATGAAGGAATAAAAGCCTGTTTAATGCATGTAGATGAAACAAGACAGTCCATATTAAAAAAACAAAAAAGATTAGAAAAAGTTTTAAAAAAATACCCAAAATTTAGAGCTGGAATATTGCAATTAGCATCTACTTACATGCAACTTGGACAAGAGAAAAAAGCGCTTGATACCCTTCTTTTATATGATAGTATTGATAATAATGATCCTTTGGTAAATTACTATATAGCTGCTGTTTCATTTGAACGTATGGACTATAACAAAGCCTGGAAACATTTAAAAAGATCATCTTCTTATCTAGAGAAGCAAAATCATTTCCCTTCAGCTTTAAAACAACTTGAAGCAGAACTTGAAAAAGTCTGTCCTGATGAAGATTAAATAAGAAGTCCAATATATATTGCATAACTAAACAAAAGAATTACTCCTAAAATTCTTTGGAAAACTACGCTTCTAAGAGAACTAGCGATCCATAAAAGAACGATTAAGTAAAATAAAACTGGAAAATCTTTATATATAAAATTTTTAGAAACTACAATTGGATGAATTAATGCAGCAGCTCCAACTATAAATAAAGTATTAAAAATATTGCTTCCGACAACATTACCTATAGCCATCGATGTGTTCTTATGAAAACCAGCAGATATACTTGTAGCAAGTTCTGGCAGTGATGTTCCTATAGCAATCAATGTAATACCAACAACTCTTTGGGAGATATTATAAAATTTAGAAATAACAAGACCTTTCTCAACTATTACATAAGCTCCGTAAAGAAGAGCTGCGACACCTATCAACATAATAAAAGAATACAAAAACATCTGAGAATAGCTACTTTTTGTTCTTTTAGTGTCTTTTCTTTCTTTTTTTATCTGCATAATTATTTGAATGCTAATAACCACAACAAAAAGCATTAATAAAATAACTCCTTTTAAATGAGAAATTTTTTCATTTAAAGAGAGTATCATCAATGTTAAAGTGGATAAAGAGAGTAAAGGAAGATCTCTTTTCCATAAATCTGACGGCATATGCTTGGGAAACAGTAAAAATAAAAGTCCTCCTATAAGCCCAAAATTGGCGATATTTGATCCAATGATATTGCCAAACATAAGATTTGTTTCTTTATAGATTTGAGCTATAACACTAGTTGTAGCCTCAGGTAATGAAGTAATAATAGATATGATTACAAGACCTACTAAGAAACCAGAGAGATTCAAAGCAACAGCTAATTTATTAGCTGCATAAACCATCAATTCTGATCCAATAAAAAGTAAAATTAATCCAACTACGAAAAAAAACCACAAAAAAAACATTTCTTCTCTTCTATTTTTTATATCTTCTTTGTTATAAAAAATATTATATAAAAAAATCTAGAGGTAAAAATGTTAAAGAAAACAATTTTAGGAATATTAAGCCTTCTATTTACTATTTCCTATGCTCAAGATAATAATGACAAAGCCTTATACAAAAATAAAATGCCCATGCCAACCGTATCTGAAGTCATAGACAACGGTCAATATCTTATGTTAAGTGATAATTCTTTATGGGAGATAAGTCCTATAGATAAAAATATTGTTCTTGGATGGATAGGACCTGCAGAGATTATGATAATAGATAGTAACAATCCAGATTACCCTAAAAGACTTGTTAATAAAACCACATTAGACAGTATTGAAGCTAGACAAGTATCAAAAGACGTACTAGAGCAAACATATCAAGAAGATGATGTACAAAAATCTGATGAACAACAGCTGTTAGAGAAACAAACTCAAAAAGAAAAACAGTTAGAAGACACCCAAACCCCTCAAGTAAAAAAATGAAAACACCATTTACAGACAGCCTTGGACAATCTTTAGAAAATGCTTTTAATTTAGCAAAAAAAAACAAAAATACTGAGGTTACTTATTTTCATTTATTAAAAGCACTTTTAGAAGAAAAAAACAGTTATTTTTCTACTATATTGACATCTATTAGCATTGACATTTCGACTCTTTTCAATACATTAGAAAAAGAGATCTCAACTTTAGCAATTTTTACAAGTGAAGGTGAAGATCCTATATTTTCTAATTATTTAAAAAATATATTTCTCCAAGCTGAAAATTTTGCTGAAAAATTAGAAGATTCTTATTTATCCTCCGATCATATTTTGCTTGCTATGTGGGATAATCCCAAAGAAATATTTTCTAATATCAAAAAATCAATAAAGCTATCAACCAAACAATTAGAAGACAAAATCAAACATCTTCGTGGAGATATAAAAATGGACAGTCCAAGTAGTGAAAATAAATTTCAGGCATTAAAAAAGTATTGTAAGAACTTAACTAGTTTGGCAAAACAAGGAAAACTTGATCCTGTTATAGGTAGAGATGAAGAAATAAGAAGAACGATTCAGGTTCTGTCTAGAAGAACCAAAAACAACCCAATGTTAATAGGAGATCCTGGAGTTGGTAAAACAGCAATAGCAGAAGGACTAGCTCATAGAATTTTTCAAAAAGATGTACCTGATTCTTTAAAAGGTAAAGAAATTTTAGCATTGGATATGGGTTCTCTTATTGCCGGAGCAAAATTCCGTGGTGAATTCGAAGAAAGACTTAAATCTATTTTGCAAGAAATAGAAAATAGTGATGGACAAATCATTCTTTTCATCGACGAAGTGCATACTTTGATAGGGGCTGGAGCAGCTGAGGGAGCTATGGACGCTGCTAATTTATTAAAACCGGCACTAGCAAGAGGTCTTCTTCATTGTATTGGAGCAACAACTTTAGCAGAATATCAAAAATACATAGAAAAAGATGCTGCTTTAGAAAGAAGATTTCAACTTGTTTTAATAAACGAACCTTCTTTAGAAGCCTCTATAGCTATACTAAGAGGTTTAAAAGAAAAATATGAAATATTTCATGGGGTAAGAATAACAGAAGGGGCTCTGCACTCAGCTGTTTTTCTATCCTCTAGATACATATCAGAACGTTTTTTACCTGACAAAGCTATTGATCTAATTGATGAAGCTGCCAGTTTAATTAGAATGCAGCTTGGTAGCGTCCCTCTTCCTATAGATAAAAAAGAAAGAGAATTAGGTTCTTTAATAATCCAACAAGAAGCTTTAAAAAAAGAAGATACTAAAAGTGCGAATGAAAAATTAAAAACCTTAGAAAAACAAATAGCTCAAGCTAAAGAAGAATTAACTACTTTAAAAGCTAGGTGGAACGAAGAAAAAAAAATTATATCTAGTTTAAAAGAAAAGAAAAATGAAATCGAAAAATTAAAGTTTGAAGAAGAAGAAGCCGAGAGATCTTCCAATTTTAATAAAGTAGCAGAACTTCGCTACGGAACAATACCGAACAAAGAAAAAATGTTAGAAGAAGCTCAAAAAAGCTTAGATAACATCAAAGATAGAATGTTAAAAGAAGAGGTCGATGAAAGCCTAATAGCTCATATAGTAGCCAAATGGACAGGTATTCCTATTGAAAAAATGTTAGAAGGAGAATCAAAAAGATTACTTCATCTAGAAAAAAATATTTCTAAAAGGGTTATTGGACAAAAATTTGCAATAGAATCAATATCCGAAGCAATAAGAAGATCAAGAGTAGGACTAAATGATCCTAATAGACCTATAGGAGCATTTTTATTCTTAGGACCAACTGGAGTTGGGAAAACAGAACTTGTAAAGGCCTTAGCAGAACAGTTATTTGACAACGAAGACGCTATTATCCGTTTAGACATGTCAGAGTATATGGAGAAACATACCGTCTCAAAATTAATAGGTTCTCCTCCTGGATATGTAGGTTATGAAGAAGGAGGGCAATTAACAGAAGCTCTTCGTAGAAAACCATATTCTGTAGTTTTATTCGATGAGATTGAAAAAGCTCATCATGAAGTTTACAATATATTACTTCAAATATTTGATGAAGGTAGATTAACAGATAGCAAAGGAAGAAAAATTAACTGTAAAAATTCACTTTTTATTATGACATCAAATCTTGGATCAGAACAGATTATAAACAAAATGCAAACAAAAAAAGAAGGTTGGACAAAAGAGAACATTTTAGAAATTGTCGAACCTACGGTTAAAGCACATTTTCGTCCTGAATTCATTAACAGGTTAGATGAGATCCTACCTTTTACTCCCCTATCGAAAAAAGATATAGAAAAGATTGTTCTTCTACAAATAAGTAGTGTAAATGAAAGATTAAAAGAGAGAAACATTTCTATAAAGTTAACTCAAGAAGTAATAAATTATCTTTCAGATACCGGTTATGACCCTTTTTATGGAGCAAGACCTTTAAAAAGATTAATTCAACATAAAATCGTCAATCCTCTATCCACAGAAATATTAAAAGGCACAATATCGAATAATAAAACAATTGAAGTGTCAGGGGAAAAAACAGAAAAAGATTTTGAAATAATTTTTCAATAAAGAAAGATATCCCTTAATAAAGGGATATCTTTTTTAGTTATACTCGTTGCGTAGGATCTTGATCGTGTGAAGAAGTTGAAGGTATTGCCTTTGTAAAAGCATTGAAAATACCTGAAAATATTAATGTAAAAGGAATAGTTATAAGTCCTACTGTCAATCCGCTAAAAAGTGTAAAAGAATGAGACATCATATGAGATACAGCATAACCACCTACAAAAGATGTAAATGCTGTTAAAAAATCACCCAATCCTTTTTTATCTGCAAACTGTCCTAATACATGATCAATAATAGGTTTTACCATTTTAGAAATTGCTATAGCTGTAGCAATGAATGCTGCTGCTAAAAAGGGATTAATTGCTGTTATTAAAGAAACGCTCAATCCGCCTATTAGACCTATAGAAGCCATTTTTTTGACTGTAGGCCATGCTTCTTTGCTATATTGAGCAATAGCTTCTTTTAAATCATAAGTAGCTGCCGCTTGAGTACTCATATTCACCACCTTATTTATTGTTAATAAAACGTTTTGCGAAGGAATTTATCTAAAGAAATTATTTTTTTCAAAATTAAAAAAAATTAAAATTTTTTCTTTATTTTAATTTTCAAAAATAACTACCTATAAATTAACTCATATTTAATCAATACAAAAAATTTAATGTTAAGAAATCATCTACCAGATTTATTAAAACCATTGCAAATCCCTATATAAATAATATAAAAAGGCAATGTAGTTAACAAAATCAATAGCCCATTACCCAACATAAAAGCAGGTAAAAGCGCCTTTGCTATAACAAGACCTGCGAAAACACTTACCATACTAGGAACAATAGAAGTAGCGAAAAATTTAATTAAAGGAAGACTTGATATAGATGGATCTTGTTGAGCTGCTGCTTTATATCGATCTTGCATTTGAACAGAAACAAAACCATGAACAAGAGCAATCACACCTGTAAAGGCAGCTCCAACCAAAGGATCTATAAAGGTTACAAATTTAGTTCCCAAATAACCAAAAATATAAGCTTCTATACCTGTTTTTACAATTGGTCCGACTAATTTAACTTCTTCTTGCACAATCTTTCCAATAGCTGACATTTTCACCTCCTTGTTAATTTAAGATCTCTGAGATGTTATAGGTTTTAAAAGAACATACATAATAGATTGGTAGATCATATAAATAGGAATAGCTACCAAATAGACCCCAAGTCCATTTAGCAAAGTAAAGGTAGGCAAAATCAATTTTGATAAAAGAGTTGCTATGAAAAAAGGAGTTATAATTTTAATGAAATTGGCTAATGATACGCTATGAACCATTCTAGCTAATTCATCCACAGTTTTTTTGGTCAATAATTTATAAATAAAACTTTCCACGCAAAGAAATACAGCTCCTGCAAAAGGATGTACATGAGTTACAAATCTAGCTCCCAAATACCCCATAGCTAAATCCTCACCACAGTTTTTCACAAAAGGCAACATCCTTTTACCGTTATCTACTACAGCTCGTGCAGACATGAAATATTCCCCTATCTATTTTAAAAGAGCACTTATAAAAATATTATTAATTTTAGTAAAGTTTTAAATTTATTATAGATCGTTACAAATTCTTGTATAAAAGCTTATGAGTTGTTATACTGTCTGCAAAGATTAGGAGCGAAAAACAATGTCAAAAAAATGTTCAGTAACAGGAAAGAAGCCTTCTGTTGGTAGAAAATATACTATTAGAGGTATTGCAAAAAAGAAAAAAGGAATAGGACTAAACATTACTGGTAAGACCAAAAGACGTTTCTTGCCTAACCTTTTCAAAAAAAGACTTTGGTTTGCTGAAGAAAATCGTTTTATTTCTTTAAAATTATCTGCTGCTGCTCTAAGAACCATAGATAAAAAAGGTTTAGCTACTGTAGTTAGAGAAATGCGAACCGGTGGCCAAAAAATTTAATATTCCCTCCCTTTCATTTCTACTACCAGCTATTTTTAGCTGGTAGTTTTGTTTTTTATAATAAAACTTTTTATGCAAATCTAATCTATGCTATTAATGAGCATAAAAAGCATATAGTAGCTATTTAAATGCTAAAAAAAACAAAATTTTTATTTACCACTGCATGTATTTGCATTTGTTGTTTTTATGTATGGATTTTTGTTAAGTCGATATCAACCAATCTTCCTACCCCCCAATCTCCCCCTATTTTATATTCCAATCAATGCCGTCATGATTTAAAAAGAACTATTCTAACAGCTATAGAAAATGCAAAACACAGTATTTTTCTAGTAATGTTTGGGCTGAGCGACAAATCAATATTAAGAGCTTTGCAAGACAAAGCCGATGACGCTTTTAACATGAAAGTATTTTTTGATAGCAGACATTCTCCTACGTTGGACTTGTCAAATAAACAAGCTTACCCCTTAACGTCTAAAGGTCTTTTACATCAAAAAATTCTTGTCATCGATAATAAATATGTATTTATAGGATCTGCAAATTTCACCAAAGCTTCTTTATCTATGCATGATAATTTAATAATAGGTCTTTATAGCCCTAAAATAGCTTATTTTCTTAGAAAAAAAGCTCCTTTTACCCCTGCTCATTATAAAGCTATAGTCGGAGGACAGGATATATCGCTATGGTTACTTCCTGATCAGCAAAACTACGCTCTTTTGGATTTAAAAAATATTATACATTCAGCAAGCAAATCTTTGTTTATTGTCATGTTTACATTTACTCATCCGGTATTATTGGACGAAATAATACAAGCTCATAAAAAAGGCATCAAAGTAACTGTTGTTATAGACTATTACTCTTCGATGGGAGCTAGTTCTCATACAATAGACAAACTTGAAAAAGAAGGTGTTACTGTTTTAAAAAGCAAAGGCCCTCAACTGCTTCACCATAAATATTTAGTAGTAGATGACAGAATATTGATATGTGGTTCTGCAAATTGGACAAAAGCTGCATTTAATAAAAATTACGATTGTTTTATTATTCTATATAACTTAACTAACGATCAAAAAAAATTTTTAAATAAGTTGAATAAAATTATAGCCCTCGAAACTAGTGAATCAAATTAAAGGTACCCCATGAAACTATTTGCCATAGCTTTTTCTCTTTTTCTTTTAATGGATCCTATAGGAAATATTCCTTATTACCTTTCTCTTTTAAAAGGTATAGATCCAAAAAAACAAAGAAAGATAATTTTAAGAGAAAACATAATAGCCCTTATTGTCATAATATTCTTTTATTTTATAGGAGAAGCTTTATTAAAATTTCTAGATATTTCCCAAGATACCGTAATGATAGCTGGAGGGTTTATATTATTTTTATTAGCTCTTAAAATGGTGTTCCCTCCTCCTAAAAATGACCACGATGAACTTACCGAAGTAACAGAACCTTTTATAGTACCACTCGCTATTCCTTTAGTGGCGGGCCCAGCAGTATTAGCGGCTGTAATATTATATTCACATCAAGAAGGAATGCTTCTTATGATGGGGGCCATAGCGCTCGCATGGGCAGTATCATTATTCATCTTAACCTTATCCTCTATTCTTAGCAAAAACCTCGGTCAAAGAGGGATTATCGCCTGTGAGAGATTGATGGGACTTATTTTGATATTAATAGCCATCGAAATGTTTTTAAAAGGTGTTTACATATTCATTCATACTCCATGAAAAACATATTACTCTTTATAACATACGATGGAAGTAATTATCTTGGTTGGCAAAAAACCAAAGAAGGTCCAAGCATTGAAGAAAAACTGCAGACAATTTTGCAAAAGTTATTACAACATAATATCAAGCTGCAAGCTGCTAGCAGAACCGATGCCAAAGTACATGCAATAAACCAGGCTATAAATTTCTTTACCGATCAAGAATTATTTTTAGATGATATTAATGATCTATTGCCAGATGACATTAAAGTTATTAAGATGCTCCAAGTGAAAAATGACTTTCATCCTACTTTAAATTGCACAGGAAAAGAATATAAATATCAAATATGTAATAGCTATTATCAAATTCCACAAAAAATAAACTCTTCATGGCATCGTCATAAAGTTTTAGATATAGAAAGCATGAAAAAAGCAGCTTCTATTTTAATAGGCACTCATGATTTTGGAGCTTTTACAAATATAAAAACAGACAATGCTATAAGAACTATTTACGATATAACAATAGTCAAAGAAAATGATTCTGTAACCATTTACATAACAGGAAATAAATTCTTGTACAAAATGGCAAGAATAATAGTTGGAACTTTAGTCTATGTAGGCGAAGGAAAAATTCCACCTTTATTTCTAAAAGATATCTTAGAAAAAAAGGATAGAAAATTAGCAGGAATAACAGCTCCTGCAAAAGGACTTTTTTTAAATGAAATTTTTTATCCGGACTTTTATAATATAAATATTAAACAAATAGGATGAAAAGATGATTTCACGAAATGATCCATGTTGGTGTGGCAGTAATAAAAAATGGAAAAAATGTCATTACCCTGAACTTCCAAAGGTAAGTTTTGAAAAGATTAAAGAATATTATTTAAAACAGTATGGAATAATTGTAAAAAACTTTGAGCAAATAGAAAAGATTAAAATAGCTAGCAAGGTAGCCGCTAGTATCTTAGATGAAATCTGCCACCTTGTTAAAGTGAATATGACAACACAAGATATCGATGATATCTGTATGGATCTGCATAAACAAAAAGGTGCTATTCCAGCTCCACTTGGTTATGGAGAGCCTCCTTATCCTAAAAGCGTTTGCACTTCTTTAAACGACGTAATATGCCATGGAATACCTGACAGTAAAACAGTTTTAAAAGACGGAGATTTTTTAAATATTGATGTTACATCTATAGTAAATGGTTACTATGGAGACTGTAGCAGAATGGTAGCCATAGGGGAAATTAGTGAAGAGAAGAAAAGAGTAATGCAAACCTCTTATGACTGTTTGATAAAATCTATTGAAATCTGTAAACCTGGAACGAAAATTTATGAAATAGGAGATGTAATTGAAAAAGAAGCTAAAAAAAACGACTGTTCTGTGGTAAATATGTTTGTAGGACATGGAGTTGGCGTATACTTTCATGAGCCTCCTCAAATACTGCACCATTATAACAATATACAAATCCCTTTAGTTCCCGGAATGATTTTTACAATAGAACCTATGATCAATGCAGGAGATAGAGAAGGATACATAGACAAGAAAGATAAATGGACAGCAAGAACGATAGATAAAAAACCATCAGCACAATGGGAACATACAATATTGATAACAGAAACTTCTCATGAAATATTAACAACTATCTAATTGTTGCGGTCAGACAAATCTAAAGGAATCTGGATATCTTTAAGATTAGTTTTTTTATTTTCTGTTTTTACTCTTGTAAGTTGAGAAGACAAGTTTGTGATAACGTTTGTTAAAAGAGAATTCTCTTCTTTCATAAAGTGATAATCTTCTTCTACATGCTCATGTGATAAATATTGATCACAATGATCTTCATAATCCTTATCATTTACATCTTTTTCTTTAGCAGCATATAGTTCTGACATGTTAAATAATTCTTGTCTTGTCTGATGCAGAAGAACATTTTTATCGTTAAACTGATCTTTAAGTTGTTTATATAAATTTTTAATATCTTTAAGCTGCTGATCTTCTTCATTATTATTTCTTACAAGGGTCTCTAGTTGAGACAATTTATCTTTTAATCTTTGTATTTCCTTAGTTTTTTCCATTAGATCTTTTGAATCTTCATTAGTTGTAAAATCCGTATTTTGATTGTTTTTTTCTTTTTCTAAAGCAAGTTCTTTTAATAAAGATTCATTTATATATTTAGACTGCAATTTGTCAACTCTAGCTTCATTTAGAAGATCTAGAAGTTCATTATTTCTTTCTTGAAGACCTTTCTCATCTTCTAAAAGAAGGTTTCTCTTACTTTGATTTTCTATTTCACTATTTAGAAAATCTATTTCTTTTTGTTTTTGAAAAATCTGTTCGTTCAGCTGCCTTTGTTCTTCTTCTATTTCTTCATTTTTTTGTTTTTGATTTTCTATTTTAGATATTTTTCCGGATAAACAATCTTCTTTTTTTTCTAAGACTCTTTTCAGTTCTTCTATTTGATTTTCTAACGTTTGTCTTTTCTCTATATCACCTATTTTTTCTTTTTGTATATTTTCTTCTAAAAGATCAATATTTTTTGATAAAGATTTTTTTTCTTCTTCATAATTTAATATGTAAGAATCAACTTCTTCATATAAAGAAGCTAAAAGTAAAAAAGATAGACCTAAAGAAATATCTAATCCCAGATTCCAAATATTATATTTAGAAATTTCTAAAAAAGCAGATGCAAACAAAGTTATTAAAAATAAGAAAAATCCATTTAATTTATATTTTGAGCATAATAAAAAACCTATAAAACTAACCGTCAAAATCCTTAAAAAACTATCAGAAAACTTCAAAGTTAAAACAAAATCCAAACATAAAAAAATACATACAATCGAAAAGACAAATAAAGTCTTATTACTAACTTTCTTAAAAACATTAATATCTTGTGTCATAGGCTCATCTTATTTAAGCTCTTTTTATCTTATATAGAATATTTTATTTTTCGAGTACAATGATATTTTAAAAATATAACAATTTTAAGTATGAAGAGAGTAGTAAAAATTTAGCCAGTATTATTTTCTAAAAGCTTAAATAGTCTTCTTGACACATATCTACAATCAGGTTTTTAATATATAAAACAAGGAGTTAATTATGACATTTTTCAGAAGAGCTTTTTATTTTTTATTAGTTAATTTTTTAGTTGTCATAACTATTTCAATTATTTTAAATTTTTTTAATATACCAAGATATCTATCTCATAAAGGTATTAACTACTCAGCCTTGTTGATTTTTTGTTTTATTTGGGGTATGGGAGGAGCTTTTATATCTTTGCTTCTATCAAAAAAGATAGCAAAAGGAATGCTAAAGATAAAAATAATAAAAAATCCTTTAACTGCAACAGAAGAAGAAATATTATCTGCAGTAAACTTTTATTCACAAAAATTAGGTCTTGATGCTCCTGAAATAGGAATATACGATTCTAATGAGGTAAATGCCTTTGCAACAGGAGCTTCTAAAAACAACGCTTTAATAGCTCTTTCCTCCGGCATTGTTAACAGAATGAATCTAAATGAAATTAAAGCCGTTATTGGCCATGAAATATCTCACATAGCAAATGGAGATATGGTCACTATGACTCTTATTCAAGGCATTGTTAACGCCTTTGTTATGTTTATATCACGAGTAGCTGCATTTTTTTTACTTGGAAATAATAGAAAATCAAATTCAAATTTTCAGTACTATTTACTAATTCATTTATTTGAAATGCTTTTTTTTGTACTAGGAAGTGTTCCCGTTGCTTACTTTTCAAGGTTTAGAGAGTTTAGAGCAGACAGCGGAAGTGCTAGCTTAAATAATAAAGATGACATGATTGCAGCTCTTAAAACCCTACAGTCTATGCAAGAAATGAAAAAAGAACCTTTCAAAAAAGTAGCTTTTTCTTCTTTAAAAATATCATCATCTAAAAAGAATTTTTTTAAACTCTTCGCTACCCACCCTCCTATAGAAAAAAGAATAGAAAGGTTAAAAAATTATTATACATCCTCCCAATCTTTAAAATAATAGAAAGATAAGGTATAATACCTTCTAATTTTTAAAGGAATTTTTTCATGAGTCAAAAAGTAGTAGCTGTCGGCATGTCAGGAGGAGTGGATTCTTCTGTTTGCGCTTATCTTTTAAAACAGCAGGGCTACAGGGTAATAGGTCTTTTCATGAAAAATTGGGAAGAAGACACATGCACAGCTACCCAAGACTTTGAAGATGTTGTTAGAGTTTGTGAAAAACTAGATATTCCATATTATTCATTCAACTTTGCAAAAGAATACAAAGATAGAGTCTTCAACAGTTTTTTAGAAGATTTAAAAAAAGGGCTAACTCCCAATCCTGATATACTGTGTAATAGAGAAATTAAATTTGATGTGTTTTTTAAAAAAGCAAAACAACTTGGAGCTAACTTTTTAGCGACCGGACACTATGCACAAATATCTAACTATAATTTAGTAAAAGGAAAAGATTCAAATAAAGACCAAAGCTACTTTTTATATACTCTAAAATCACACATCTTAAAAGAGGTTCTTTTCCCTATAGGTCATCTATTAAAGGACGATGTTAGAAAAATAGCAAAAAAAGCAGATTTACCTGTTCATAATAAAAAAGATAGCGTAGGCATCTGCTTTATTGGAAAAAGAAATTTTTCAAACTTTCTTAGTAAATTTATTGGTTATAATCCGGGTAATTTTGAAAACTTAAAAAAACAAATAATAGGAAAACATCAAGGATGTGCCTATTATACCATAGGACAAAGGAAAGGATTGAAAATAGGTGGAGAAGGAGAAGCTTGGTTTGTTGTAGATAAAGATATTAAAAGAAATGTAGTCATTATAGAGCAAGGGTCTGAACACCCATCATTATTTAGTAATTATTTGATAGCAGACCAAATAACATGGGTGCAAAACCCTCCTAAATTCCCTTTTAAAGGAACTGCTAAAATAAGATATCGTCAAACAGATCAAGAATGTGAAATAACACAAATTGAAAATGAAAAATTATTAATCACTTTTAAAGAGCCACAAAGAGCTATTACATTAGGACAATCATTAGTTATTTATAATAAAGACATTTGTCTTGGTGGTGGAATAATCAAAGAAAAAGGTCCCTCTCTTTTTCATCTTAACAAAGAACTACAAAACACTTTCTAAAAGAGACTTAATAGAATTTCCTGTAAATTGGACACTCTTATTATTTTCAATAATACAAACATTTTTAGGTTTTATTTCAGCGCAAAGACTTTGTAAGTTATCTTTTTGCAAAACTATAAAATCAACCTCAGATAAAGATGATAACATCTTTATAAAATCTGATGATTCTTCATCTTTAATATATATAACAACCATATGATCTTTTTCTGACATCTCACAAATAGTGTTAAATAAAGTAAAGCTCATTCCCTCTTCAGCTTTCACACTCAATAAAGAAAAGTTTTTATCTTTTAAAACCTGTTTAAAAGCATACAAATGATCTTCTTCAAACACTTTATTATTTATATCAGCTTTTAATAACCTGCTTGCTAAATCACAAAGAGTAATGCGAGCACATCCAAGTTGCTTTATCGCTATAGAAGCTGCAACATTGGCAAGACAGGCAGCTTCATCTATCCTGAAATCATTAGCAATAGATAAAGCTAAAATTGCTAGAACGGTATCACCCGCTCCTGTAACATCGATTACCTGTTTTGATAAAACAGGAAAATCACTTCTATTAAAATCTTTATCAAAGATAGTTATTCCCTTTTCAGATCTGGTAATAAGCAAAATATCCGCTTGAGTCTGTTTTAACACTACTTTAGCTGCGTCTTCTATAGAATAAGAATCTAATTTCGCAGCTTCAAAAAGCTCTTTTAAATTAGGTTTAATAATATTGGCATATTTATATTTCGAAAAATCTCTTCCTTTAGGATCAACAATAACAGGAATATTTTTATTGTTAGATTCTGTTATAACTTCAGATAAAATTGCATTTGTTAAAAAACCTTTATTATAATCAGAAATAGCAACTATATCTATATTTTCTAATAATTTTGGAAGTTTTTGAATTATCTCTTTTTGCAAAGCTGTTTGCAAAGGATTTACTTCTTCTATATCAACGCGAAGCATTTGTTGAGAGTTTGCTATTAACCTGTTTTTTAAAGGTGTCTTAAATCTATTCTGAGTAATCAACCCTTTGATACAAATTCCCTCTTTATGTAAAAGCTCACCAAGCTCCATTCCAAAAATATCATTACCGACCCTACCTAAAACAGATACTTGACAACCTAATGCAGCTAAGTTCAAAGCCACATTACCAGCGCCTCCCGGTAAAGATTTTTCTTTTAACACTTTTAAAATAGAAACGGGAGCTTCTGGAGATATTCTATTAACTTCTCCATGAGTATATTTATCTAACATAAAATCGCCTATAACCAAAACCCTTTTAGGCAATAAGCGATCAAATTTATATGATAATTTTACCATGTCCAATTCTTCATAAGGTAATTTTGTACATAATCTTTAACAGCATCTTCAATTGACATACACTTAGTACTGTCTAACCCATGAATCTTATTATATTTTGTCATATCTGCACAAGTATAGTTTTGATACTGATCATCAAGATTATCCGGCATATCTATATATTCTATTTTAGCAGGTTTCCCTAAAGCTGCAAATAAGGCATTAGCAATTGTATTCCAAGTAATCGGCTTTCCAGAGCCTATATTAAAAATGCCGCTAACATCTTTAAAAGCATCAGTAAGAAGTTCACAAGTCATTTTAACAGCATCTTTAACATATATAAAATCTCTAAGCTGTTCCCCGTCTTTATATTTTGGATCATTAGATTTATATAACTTAATAGGCTTACCACTGTTAGCTACAGCAAACATTTTATAGATCATTGATGCCATATCTTTTTTATGATATTCATTTGGACCAAATACGTTAAAATACTTCAAACCAACTATTTGATCTAATACTTTTTCTTTTTGGGCCCAAAGATCGAAAAGATGTTTAGAATATCCATACATATTTAAAGGTCTCAAACTTTTTAAATCTTTTTCATTATCAGAAAAACCCTGTTCACCATTTCCATAAGTAGCTGCAGACGATGCATAAATAAACCTTTGTTCATATTTTAAAGCATATTCTGCTAATTTCACTGAAAAGCGATAATTATTGTTTAATAAATAATCAGCATCAGTTTCTGTTGTACTAGAACAAGCACCTAAATGAACAAAAGCTTCAATTTCTCTTTCTCTTCCTTTGAGAAAATTAAAAATTTCAGATTTAGGAATAATATCCGCAAAAGATTTGCCAACTAAATTTCTCCATTTATTGCTATCGTTAAGATCATCGACGATCAAAAGATTACTAAGACCTTTATCATTAAGATAACGAATAACACAAGAGCCTATAAAACCAGCCCCCCCTGTAATGACAATTAACTGATCATCAAATATTCTTTTTTGTTTCATAGAACAATCCTTTTTAAATCAAATGTACAAAAAATAATAAATAGAGAAAAGTTATTTCCACCAAGAATCGTAACATCTACTGATACTGCGTCCAAAAAAACAAGATACCCCATATATATTAAAAGGTTTATTATTTGGATTAGGAATAAAAAAACTCGTTCCACTACCTGTCATGCAAGCTTTTTCAAAGCCGCTAGAAATAAGATCTTTTTTTATTTTAAAAAGACGATCATCTAAAACAAAAGAGCTTTTTTCTAGATCATTATAAAAATCAAACTCCCCCAAAAGAAAAGAATTTAAAGTATCTTGAGGATCTTTTTTTTCTAATAAGTTTAAATTCATATTTTTATAAACTAGAGGAGTAGATATTCCAAAATCAGGTTTTACAACATAAAAATCTAAATTCTGAATATTGATATCTTCAAAGACTTCTCCTCGCCCAGTGCAATAAGCAGCTCCTGTTGAAAAGAAAAAAGGAACATCCGAGCCTAACTGTGCAGCTAGTTTTATAAGAGAATTATTATCGAGCTTATTACCTGTTAGTTTATTTAAAGCAAAAAGAGTTGTAGCAGCATTAGAGCTACCACCTCCAAGACCTGCCTGCATTGGAATATTTTTTTTTAAAAAAATATTCACTTTTACATCAAAATTAGTTTCTTTTCTAAAAAGATCTAAGGATTTGATAACAAGATTATTATCATTTTCTAATGAACTCAAAGAACATGTAAACTCATCTTCTTCTGCTATATTAAACGTTAATTCATCAAAGATAGAGATAGCTTGATAAATTGAAGCTATCTCATGGAATCCATCTTCTCTTTTTCTTAAAACACGAAAAAAAAGATTAAGTTTAGCAGGAGAGAAAAGCTTTAAACTCATTAATCTTATTTCTCGATTTTTTCTGAAGATTCAGCAGTTATTTTTAAAACAACTTTTGATTCTATTCCTTCTTTTAATTTTAAAGGTATTTCGGTAACACCTATTTCTTTTACAGGATGTTTTAAAACAATACTTCTTTTTTCTATTTTCACACCTTCTTTCTCTAGTAAATGAATAATATCATTAACCGATACTGATCCATACATTTTTCCTTCAGGATCAACTTTTACAGAGGTAGAAATAGTTATTGTTTCTAATTGTTGTGCTAATTCTTTAGATTCTTTTTTATCTTTAACAGCTCTTGCTGATCTTTCTTTTTTCAAACGCTCTTGCATTTTAAGAGTTTGTTTATCAGCTACCACAGCTTTTTTTTGTGGAATCAAAAAATTACGAGCATAACCAGGCTTTACTGATACTACTTCTCCACTTCTACCTAAATCAAAGACATCTTCAATTAGTAATAGTTTCTGTTTCTGTTTTTGCATGATTATCTCCCTTATTCTTCACTAGCATAAGGCAAAAAAGCCATATGTCTTGCTTTTTTTATCGCTTTTTTTAAATGTCTTTGAAAATAACAAGACACTCCAGTAATTCTTCTAGGTAATATTTTACCTCTTTCAGTAACAAATTGTTTCAATGTGTCCACATCTTTATAATCAATTTTTTTAACGCCAGCAGCTTTAAAAGGACAAGATTTTTTCTTTCTAGGGAATGCATTTGTACTCATGTTTCTTCTCCTAACTTTGCTTTAATGGTTTAAATTCAAAACTCTCTAATATATCAGCTTCACTACAACAAGATGTCATATACTTTAATAAATCTTCATGAAGTTGATATTCTTCCCATAAATGGGAAATAGCAGAAGGGATAATATTAAAATATATAAGATAGTAATATCCTTCTCTTCTTTTTTCTATTGTATAAGCTAATTTTCTTCTTCCTATTTCAAGAACTTTTCTGATGGAACCACCTTTTTCGGTAATACCATCTAAAATCTTATCTAAAGCTTTTTTTCTAGCGTCTTCACTAAGCGTTGCACTTAAAATGTACATCCCTTCATAAAGACTCTGTCTTGTGTTATTCATGTATTAACTCTCCTACTCATTTTTTAATTCTTTTATACGAACATTTGTAAATGTCATGGTTTTTTCTAAACCAACATCTAGCCATGATTTAATTATATTGACGCCTTGATCTAATATTTTAATTAAAGGCTCTTGTTCTTCTTTGGAAAAGGTTTCCAAAACATAATCAGCTAATTCTTTATTTTCATCTCGACCTATCCCAACTCTAAGCCTTGCAAAGTCTAAACTGCCCACATGTTCTTCAATACTTTTAAGTCCATTGTGTCCAGCAGTACCTCCGCCCTTTTTTAAACGAAATTCCAAAAGATTAATATCAGCATCATCAACCACAACTAAAACATCTGAAAGACTTATTTTATAAAAATCTAAAGCTTTCCTTACAGCTATTCCACTATTGTTCATAAATGTTGTTGGTTTCATCAAAAGCAATTTTTGTTCGTTATACGATCCCAAAGCTAAATCGCTTTTAATCTTATCATTTTTTTTAAAAGAAACATCTAGTGATCTAGCAAACCTATCAAGTAATAAAAACCCGATATTATGACGGGTATTTTCATAATTTTTACCAGGATTGCCAAGACCTACAATCAGATACATTCTTCAAACCTTTTTATCTTTTAGCTACTATAGCTACTATTTCTTTAAGATTTTTAGCTAAAGGCCTTACATCTTTTGGTAGTGCAATATCAGACAACCTTTTAGATTCCAATAATCCTAAATCCTTCACATCAAGACTTACAACACTAGGAATATCTTTAGGCATACACCTTACTTTAATGGTTCTAATGATCTGTCTCATTGTACCACCTTCTTTGATTCCCTTACATTCAGCTACTGATAATAATTCGATAGGAACATTAACAGTAACAGGATCTTTTTCTATCAACTCAAAATCAACATGCATTATTTTATAGCTAGTACTAGAATACTGGATATCTTTCACGATAACTTTGTGTTCTTTTTTTTCTTCTTTTAATGTTAATATTGTTGTTGAAAGCCTTCCTTTACTTAAACCTCTTAATAGAGCATCAAATTCTGCTCCTTTAATAAAAATACCTAAAGAAGGGGCTCTTTTTTGATAGATAATCGCAGGAATATCACCATCATAGCGAATCTTTTTAAGTTCGCTTTTTGCTTTTCCTTCTCGTTTAAATATAGTAAGTTTCATGAGCTCTCCAAATTTATAAATTATTTTTTCTAAACCAATGGTTTGAATATTTAAAACTTATACAAAGATGTGTTACCAAGACACTGATATCAGAAGTATATCTGAAAACAGAATGCTTAAGCTTTAGTTTCTTTATCACAGCTACTAATGGTAGGTATAAAGACTATCTTACAAGAAACAATACTTGCTAGATTTCTGCTTTTAAGCAGATCGGTAACCAGCTTTGCAGTTAATATAAAACTTGCTGGGGTGGAAGGATTCGAACCTCCGAATGGCGATACCAAAAACCGCTGCCTTACCACTTGGCTACACCCCAATAAAAACAAATGCAAATAATAACTTAATAACAGATTTATTTGCAAGAGATCAGATTCAGACAATGCTGCTATTTCGTTAAAAAATTATATTTTCATCTTTTAACAATAAAAATTCAAACATATATTTGACGAATCCAAACAATTCATATATATATAGCCTTAAAAGAAAAAATAATTATGCATATTGTCAATATAGCCACAGAAATAGCGCCCTATGCAAAAGTAGGTGGTCTTGGTGATGTTATTCAAGGGCTATCAGCCGCTCTTGTAAAAAAAAATCATAAAGTAACTGTCATTTTACCTTTCTATGAAAAAATCTTAAAAAAACACAAGTTACCTTTAAAAAAAGAATCTTCATTTATCTTATCTGAAGGTGATTTAAATCATAAAAATGATGTTTATATTTTAGAAAAATGGGGAGTAAAAATAGTTTTTATAGACCCTATTCATCCAAAAAAATATTTCAAAAAAAATCTTATCTACGATAAAGACAATGACATCAAAAGATTTTTATATCTTAGCAAAGCAGCTTTAAAGTATCTCCTTACAAAAAATGAAAAAATAGATATTGTCAATATTCACGACTGGCACACTTCTATAGTCCCTCTTTTATATAAAAATATTTATAAAAAAAGAGGGTTGGAAATAAAAAAAATTGTACTAACCATTCACAATCTTTCATACCAAGGTAAATGCCTAAAAAAAGACTTAAAGAACATCTTTTTACAAGAGATCAAGAACATAAAAACATCGCATGTCAATCTATTAAAACTAGGAATAATTCACTCTGATGCCATCGTAGCTGTCTCTCCTACTTATGCCAAAGACATAACTACAAAAAAATATGGCTGTAATTTAGAAAAAACTCTTCAAAAAGAAAGAAAAAAGTTATTTGGCATTTTAAATGGCATAGACACAAACATATGGACACCTCAAAAAGATCCTTTTATTCCCTGTCATTTTGAAAAAAAACTTCTCTTAAACAAGATTGCCTTGGCAAAAGAAGAAAATAAAAATGAATTAAGAGAACTTCTTAACATACCTTTAGACAACAAACCACTTGTAAGCTGCATTACAAGGCTTGTTCCTCAAAAAAGCCCATCTCTTATCAAAGCTGCATTACTTAGAACCATAAAAAATAAAGGTCAATTTATTTTATTAGGTTCATCTAATATCAAAAAAATTATGGATGATTTTAAAAATCTAAAAAATAAACTCAAAAAAAATAAAAATGCAGTATTGACTTTTGAATATAACGATAAACTGTCACATCTTATTTATGCCGCCAGTGATTTTATTATTGTCCCTTCTGTTTTTGAGCCTTGTGGTCTTACTCAAATGATTGCAATGAGATATGGATCTATTCCAATAGTTAGAAAAACCGGAGGTCTAGCCGATACAGTTTTTGATATTGACGACGAAAGTAAACCTATCTCCCACAGAAATGGGTTCTTATTTGAAGACCCTACTCTAATAGAGTTATATTCAACATTAGATAGAGCCTTTGATTATTGGCATAAAAACAACAAGAAACCTCTTGTAAAAAAAATAATGCAAATAGACTTTTCTTGGACAAGATCAGCTCAAAAATATATTAACCTATATAAATCTTTGATCTAATGTTTTTTCCTTTCAAAAGATTTTATTATATATTCTTTATTAACATACATGTATTCCACTGCAGTTATTATAGTATATACAGCTGAGAGTGATATAGCGATAAGACTTACTAATCTTAAAGCAGATAAAGACAAATATCCCAATGTATAAGGAATCATTAAAATAACGATAAATATACTAACAACAGCCTGAATTACTGATTTTGCTTTTCCACTTTTTCTCGCTGCCAAAGCATAATTTTTTAAAGCGCATAAAGTTCTTAGAGTATTTATTAAAAATTCTCTATATAAAAAAACAAAAACTAAAAGAATAGGTATAGAGACCCATCCTTGTGAAAAAGTAAAGAAAACAGCTATATGAGTAATGCTGTCTGCCATAGGATCTAATACCTTGCCAAGATCTGTCACCATTCCCTTTTTTCTAGCCCAGTATCCATCGATCAAATCACTTATTTCACAAATAGCTAAAATTATCAAAAGAAAATACGGTACCAAAATCTCACTTATTCCGATAGATTCATAACCAAGATAAATAACAGGGAAAAGAGGAATTAATACAATCCTCATAAGAGTTAAAAAATGAGCAACATTCACAGTTTTGACCTTTTCTAAAAAAGACTAATTTATTACTTCTTTTAAAGCAAGCTGTCCGCAAGCAGCATCAATATCATTTCCTTTTGCGTACCGTCTTGTTACCTTAATATTTCTATCAGTAAGTTTTTTCATAAATTTTTCTATTACTATTGATTTAGGCTTTCTAAAATAAAAGCCCTCAACCGGATTATAAGGAATAAGATTAAGTTTATAATACCCTTTATCTAAAAGATTTACTAATTCTTCTAAGCATTTGTTTGTATCATTTAAACCTTCTATCAAAATATATTCAAATGTTACTTCTCTTTTAGTTCTAAAAAAATATTCATCCAAAGCTTTTAAAATATCATTCATATGATATTTTTTAGCGGCAGGAATAATTTTTTCTCTAAGAGTTTGATTAGAAGCATGCAAAGAAAAAACTAAATTCACTTTTACATCATCTTTTATCAACTGATAAATTTTATCAGTTATTCCAACTGTAGAAATAGATATTTTTCTTTGAGATATGTTCAAAGTTAAAGGATCATTTAGAATTTTTATAGATTGAGTTACATTAGAATAATTCGCAAGAGGCTCACCCATTCCCATAAAAACAACATTAGACACTCTTTCATCTACTTCAGATAAAACCATATTTATAAAATAGACCTGCTGAACTATTTCATCTGCATGTAAATCTCTGAAAAAGCCTCTTTTTCCAGAAGCGCAAAATGAGCAAAACATCTTGCACCCAACTTGCGTAGATACACATACGGTATTTCTATTTTTAGATTTAATAAGAACAGATTCAATATACTGGCCATCAGACAAGGAAAATAAAAATTTAACAGTTTCTTCATCTTTAGAAATCTGTTTTTTAACAAGTTTTATAGTTAATATATCCAGTTTACTTTCAAGAAATTCTCTAAAAGACAAAGAAAAGTTACTCATTTCAGAAAATGAAATAACTTTTTTTTGATATATCCAGGAAAAAAGCTGTTCAGCTCTATACCCTTTTTCATTATTTTTTATAAAAAAGTCTTTTAATTCTTCACTTCTTAAACTAAAAACATTCATCTAATTTTTAAATTTTTATTTTTGAAGATATTATATAAGCTTAAGACAATTAATCATAAGAACATAATTTAGATTTCGGCAAATAACTTAGTTACAGCTCTTAACCACCATTTGACTAAATTAAAACTATCATGAAATAACCACCAACGCATCCCCTTCACAAATCCAAAATTTCTATATATAATAATAAAAGTTTCTTTTGCATATTCTAAAATCTCAAGAGGAGCTTTTACAAAAAATTCATAATCAACCATAACCTGAGGAATAAAACAGGTCTTTATATTATCTTTTTTCAAAATCCTACAAAAAAGATCAAATCCAAAACGATATTTATATCTAGAATCAACACCTTCGATCTTTTTTAAAATATGTTTTGAAAACAAACAAGAGGACAATCTTGTAGGCATCTGCCCTTTTTTTAATGTCATAACATTAAAATCTCGTTGAATAACCCGAGGTATTGCATAACCATCTCTTAATAAAAAAGCGCTATAAATCAAATCCAAAGATTCATCTTTCTCAATTTTTTTTTGCAAACTTTCTAGTCCATACTGAGATAAATACACATCACCTGGAAAAAGAATATTAATATATTTACCTCTAGCAAATGTTATTCCTTCATTGATCATATTTGATAAAGAAGTATCTGAAAAAGAATGTATTTTTTTTATGTGAGATGAATAACTTCTTATTGTTTGAATATCTCTTCTTGAAGCATTTTCTTCTAAAATTAAAATTTCGAAATCTTTATAAGTTTGTTCTATAAGACTTTCCAATGTTTGAGAAATCAGATACATATTACTTCTTGCAATAAGAAGAATAGTGATTAAAGGACGATGGTCTTCAATATTAATATTCATATAAACCTTTTTTTTAAGATAACCATTTATCTCTATCAGGTCAATACTTGAGTAATACTTCTTCTATCAATAGTATTTTATTCGTTCAAGATAAGACATTGTGAGAAAAAGCTAAAACATATAAAATAAGTTATCTTAATCTATGGAAAGAATCGTCAGCAACCCCATAGTTAAAACTAGGGGCTTGAATCGTGAGGATCAAGGGTAACTAGTTGACCAGAGGACTAACAAAGGAGAACTAAAGTTAATGTTAGTAGACGTTAAGACAGAGATATTAATCAACACACTGATGGATGCCACCCCAGTCTATCGCTCTGTGCTGCGTGATTTAAACAGAGTCCAAAGACTCAGTGACTCGCAGAAAAAAACCTGTTTTAACTCCTCGAGGGGAGGACGAATTCAATTGCCTACTCCAATAGCAATTGATACGCAATACTCGAGCTGGGACGAGGGATGTTTTTTATTAGCATCTGTTATTCCCAGCAATTTTATTAACTTTAACTGGAGGGTCGGCAATTCCTCCACATGTCTAAAGACAGTGGTATCCTTGCCGTCAATTTGATGAATCTTAATTCGCTAAAACCTATCGTATCTCTTTGCAAAAGAAGAGGATTTATATTTAACGGATCTGAAATCTATGGTGGTTTTGCAAACACTTACTCTTACGGACCTTATGGAGCAGAGCTAAAAAAGATAATAAAAGACTACTGGTGGAAAACCTTCGTTCAAAAAAAAGTTGATGTTGTCGGCATTGATGGTCCTATATTGTTACATCCTCATGCTTGGAAAGCATCAGGACATTTAGATGGTTTTAATGATGCTCTTATAGATTGTAAAAGTTGTAAATCTCGCTACAGGGTAGATCACTTAATACAAGATACATTAAAAAAAGATGTTGAAGGATTAACTCTAGAAGAACTTGACTCCATTATTATAGACAATAAGATCAAATGTCCTAAATGTAATTCCTTTGATTTTACAAAGCCTCGTTATTTTAATTTAATGTTTCAAACCAAGATGGGGAAAACCTCTGATGATGACACAGCTTATTTAAGACCTGAAACAGCACAAGCCATTTTTTTAGAATTTAAAAACATTATAAATTCAACAAGAGTAAAAATTCCTTTTGGCATAGCACAAATTGGAAAAGCGTTTAGAAACGAGATAACACCTGGAAACTTCACTTTTAGAACAATAGAATTTGAACAGATGGAAATCGAATATTTCATAGAAGAAAACATGTGGGAAGAATGTTTTGATAAATGGCTCAATGAAATGATGACCTGGTGTGTAAACATAGGTCTAAAATCAGAAAATCTTTTTCAAGCAGAGCATCTAAAAGAAAAACTCTCTCACTACTCTAAAAAAACTGTAGACATTACATACAAATTTCCCTTTGGAGAAAATGAACTTTATGGCCTTGCTTACAGAACTGATTTTGATCTTTCTCAACATGAAAAATTTTCAAAAACATCTTTAGAATATTTAGATCCTGTAAATAATAAAAGATTCATTCCTCATGTAATAGAGCCTACTTTTGGGTTGGATAGAACTATTTTAGCCCTTCTTTGTGATGCTTATGATGAAGAAACACTTCCATCCGGAGAAAAGAGAACCGTAATGCATTTTATGCCACATATAGCTCCAGTAAAAGCAGCTATTTTTCCTTTGATGAAAAAACCAGCTCTTATAGAGAAAGCTAAAAACATCTTCGATAAAATTAACGGGCTTTGGAATATAGAATACGACGAATCTGGAGCTATTGGGAAACGTTATAGAAGGCAAGATGAACTTGGAACACCTTACTGTATCACAGTAGATTATGAAACTTTAGAAGATGATAGTGTTACATTAAGAGAAAGAGACTCGATGAATCAAAAACGTATTTCAATAAATAGTATACCGGGCGTTTTAACAGAGCTGTTGCAAGATTAAAGAACTGTAACTTTATGTTCTAACCCTTTCCACTCTCTATATTTCTCTAATGCAGAATAAGCGATCCATGATGCAGACAGGAAAGACACTAAAAAAGGAGTGACAGAACTTATCGTAAACTCTCCAGCAATTGAACCTCCTATGACAACTCCTACAACAATTAAAGAAGTCACAATAGCAATAATAGCTACAGCTAAAGCTCCTATTTTAAAAAGAGTCTCTTTATTCCAAGAGTCTTTTTGCATCGCTTTAACTCTATCAGTATACGCTCCAAAAGTAACAGTTCCGTCAATAGCACTCATGATAACCTTAGATATTTTTTGCAATAAGAATATAATCATAATACGAAAATATGCAAGAATAAATAAGTGAAAATTTACTAGACAAGATTCTAAAGATTAATCTATTGAAACTTTAGGTTTGTTTCTTTTTAGTTCATCAAATTTTTTTGCTAATAACAAAGCTTCATCCTCTGTTATCATAGCATTTTGAATCTTCAGTTTTATTCGTTCTCTTTCTTCTAACCAATTTCTATCTAAAATTCTTTGAATTGTTTCTAAAAATTTCTCTTCAGCTTTTTCTCTATCTATTCTTTTCTTCATCATTTCTGTTAAAAACAGTTGCTCTTTATCATCTAAGATCTCAGCAAAAGATAAAAGATCTAAAGAATGTTTATTTTCATAACTTTGCATATATTTTTGATACATGTCTTTACAAATAATAATTTTCAAATGATTAACATCTATATTCATTTTTGACAGTTCTATTAATTTTTGGTTATCTTTACCTTTAAGATAAAGCCAACGTAAAAAATCTGTCTCTAAAACTTCGTCAAAGTTAACATCGCTTTCTTTCTTTAAAGAAGATGATTTTTTTATAAAAAAAGAAGAAGGAGGAAAAGAATCAATTCCCATCATAGATTCTGGTGTTTTAGTTATCATAGCTAATTTTCTTAAACTTTCATGAATCATCAGCGGATGATTCCATCCTTTGATGATTTTAATAACTTTTTCGACCAAAGCAGTTTTCCCTGAAGGAGAATTTATGTTGATATTTTTTGCATTTTCTTTTACTAAAAAATTTAAGTAATTTTCACTTTTTTCTATGATCTCTTCCCAGCCAGAGGGTCCTTTTTCTATTAAAAAAGAATCTGGATCACTTCCAATTGGAAGATTAACAACAGAAACTTCTATTGCCTCTTTTTGAAATAAGTCTCCAACTTTTACTGCAGCAGCTTTTCCTGCATTATCAGAATCAAAAGCTAAAAAAACATGTTCCACGCCAAGATTTTTAAGCTCTTTAACATGAGTCTCTCCAAAAGCTGTTCCTTGTCCTGCTACAACATTTGTAAAACCACTATATATCAATCTCAAAGCATCGAATTGCCCTTCAACAACAATGGCTTTTCTTTGTTTAGCTATCGTTCTTTTACAAAAGCTTAAACCAAACAACACTTTAGATTTTTTAAAAAGATAAGTTTCTGAAGTATTGATATATTTAGGACCAAAAGTTTCTTCTTTATATTTTCTTGCAGAAAACCCTATATAACTACCTAAGCTATCAGTTATAGGAATCATTATTCTATCGATAAAAAAGTCTCTCTCTTTTCCATCTGATGTAAGTTTAATAAGTCCTGTTTCATAAAGAAGTTTTTTATTTATCTCTTGTTTTCTTGCAATTTTTTGAAGCAAATAAGGATCTTTAGAAGAAAGTCCTATTTGAAATTTTTTAATATAATCAAGATCAATGCCTCTTTTATAAAGATAATTTAAAGCTAAATGACCATCTTCTGTATGTAAAAGATAAAAATGATAAAACCTAACAGCTTTAAAGATAGCGTCTTTTAAAAGAGTTTTCGGAGTACTCTTTTCTTCTGGAGCATTGACAGTTTCTAAAACAACACCAAATTTTTCAGACAAGCTTTCCACTGCTTCTGAAAAGCTCATCTTCTGATGATTCATCAAAAACTCAATAGCATCGCCATGAGCATTACATCCAAAACAATGATAATGAGTATCTCCTCTTTGAACTGTAAAAGATGGTGTTTTTTCTTCATGAAAAGGACAAAGTGCTTTGTATGAAGAGCCCGATCTTTTTAAATCCAAATAAGGAGATAAAACATCTACAAGATCTATTCTTTGTCTTAAAAGTTCTAAGCTTTCTTTTGTAAAATTTGCCATAATTATATTATGAGAATAACTTAGTTTTTTTTCTATAAGACTTTCTTATTACTCAATGTTATTTACAGAGCCTTACAACTTTAGGGAAAGAGATATCTTTTTGATAAATATATTGAGTAAATCTTTTTCCTGTAGTTTTTGTCTTAAAGTGCATAACATCACATTTTTTCAAGAAATTAATAGAATCTTCTTTCTCTGATAATGATTTTAAAAATATACCAATGCAATCGATCATACGAAGAGCACTTACTATTATTAATCCTATACACAAACCAGATGAAAAAACAAAAGAGCCACTTAAAACTCCAAAAGTAGCAGCCAAGGCACAAAAAACACTAACTACTGCAGATGCAACAGCTTTTTTCATAACTGAGATCTCTCGTTTTTGAATAGCTTCTTTTACTTTAGTAAAAGGTTTATCTTCTTGAACTATATGAATCCATCTCATGCAAGACACTGTTGGCAAAGATGCTGATGACATAAAATTATCTCCTTTTTAAAAAAGGAAAAAAGATATTAAATGACCCTTATTATTACAATTAAATTATCTTTTTAAAAAAATTTTGATACTACTACCAAAGGAACAACTAATTTAATATTATCTTCAAAACATCTAATCAAATTTAAAAAAAAGCACTTTATACATTTTTACAATAAAATAAACAACCTTCTATAATGCATAGTTAATTATCTTATGATGCAAGGAATAAATTTCATGAATACTCAACTAACACCTATGATGCAACAATGGGAAAACTGCAAAAAAAAAGCTAAAGATTCTCTTCTTTTTTTTAGACTTGGAGATTTTTATGAAGCCTTTTATGAA
>Ga0233431_1000959_pt1 | contig 55190 bp, 41 predicted proteins | sample SI_118_April2016_FD_179867 | JGI IMG/M metagenome (GOLD analysis project Ga0233431, IMG submission 179867) | Seawater microbial communities from Saanich Inlet, British Columbia, Canada - SI_118_April2016_200_MG | ecosystem: Environmental > Aquatic > Marine > Inlet | place: Canada: British...
TATATAACTGTATATCTGCACATTATGGTATTTAGAACGATTCTATATAACGTCATATGCCTAATTATCAGATAGATAAAATTTTCATTATTTTATTAATTTTGGAAAAATGCTCAAGTTGGGTTAAATCAATTAGCCAATCATTAATTGAGGTTTTTGTTTCTTGACAAGCTTTTTCAACTATTAACCCTGCAACTATTGCATCTTGTAAAGCATCATGATGTTCAAATTGAATATCTAAGAAATCTGCTACATTCTGTAGACCATAACCTTTTTTTGCAAATTGATTCCAAGCCCTTCTAACTATTTTTGCTGAATCTAACCAATTCACATCTATTGAACTTAGATTATACTCTTCACATGCTCTATTTATTGCTACTCTATCAAATGGCATATGATGAACAACAATTTGCCCTTCAATACGATTTTTGATTTCTGAATAGATAGTTTCAAATGTTGGTGAGTTGATTACATCTATTTCCTTTATTCCATGTATAAATACATTGAAATCGTCAAAAAATGTTTCTGGATTGACTAAAGTTTTCCATTTATCAATTATTTCACCATTTTCAAAAGTTGCAATTCCGATTTGGCAAATACTTGAATAATTAGCATTTGCAGTTTCAACGTCTAAAGCCAGATATTTCATACTTTTTTTGTTTTTAAATTCTACAAATTATATTATTACTCAAAATTACAAAAAAACTTCAATCAAATACAAATGAACATGAATATTAAAGTGCTTTATAAGGATAAGTTAATTTATTGAAAGTTACGATTAAATTAAAAACAAGGCAATATTTAACAAATCATTTCTGATTAACTCTTTGAAAAATCAAAAAGGGCGAAATCCATATTTGGAAACCACCCTTTTTTTGAACATTATCATTTTAGAAATGACCTTTCAAAAGTACAAAAAAAGTATCGAAAAAAAAATCTCGATACAATACTCGATACAAATACCCAAAACAAAAAACCTAACTACTTTTAAAATAAATAGTTAGGCTAAACAGTTGTCGGGGTGAGAGGATTTGAACCTCCGACCCCACGCCCCCCAGACGCGTACTCTAAACCAAGCTGAGCTACACCCCGTACTTTTCTGCAAAAATATAAATTATATCTGAATCAAGAAATTTGAGAAATAGATTGTACACTAATCTGAAATACTAAACTTCAGCGAAAGTAAAATCTCAATTTCTATCTTTTTCTTTTTGCATTTGTTTTTGCTTGTTCTCTTGCTCTTTTTTCAAGTTTTGCAAGGAAACTGGATTTTTTTATGGGTTTCTTCTTTGTCTCGCTAAGTTTTTTAAGAATTGCTTTATCATCAACAAAACGTTTGATAGCATACATTTGAGCAAATGTAATAATGTTAGCTATAAAATAATAATAGCTCAATCCGGAGGCATAATTATTAAACCAGAATAGCATCATTACTGGAAACAGATACATCATATATTTCATTCCGGGCATTTGAGCTGATGTATCGCCCATTTGTTGTTGATTTATTCTTGTGTAAATAATTGTAGAAATTGTCATCAGCAATGTGAAAAGACTAATATGATTTCCATAAAATTGGCTTACAAGAGGAATATCACCTGTCCATGAAATTATTGCATCGTATGACGAAAGGTCGTCTGCCCAAAGAAATGACTTTTGCCGTAGCTCTATTGAAGAAGGGAAAAAGCGAAACATTGCAATTAAGATTGGCATTTGTAAAACCATGGGTAAACATCCTCCCATCGGATTTACTCCAACCTTTTTGTAATATTCCATAGATTTTTGCTGGCGTTCCATTGATTTATCTTTCGGAATTTTTTTCAGTAATTCTTCAAGTTGAGGTTTCATTACTCTCATTTTTGCCGATGAAACGTAAGATTTATATGTCAATGGAAAAAGTACGAGCTTAATCAAAATTGTAAGAATTAGAATAATTAAGCCATAGCTTGACATAAATGAACCCAGAAAATTGAAAACAGGAATAATTGCAAAGCGGTTTACCCAACCAAAAATTCCCCAGCCAAGTGGAATAATTTTTTCAATCCCAATATCGTATTTGTTAAGTGTTTGATAATGATTTGGGCCAAAATAAAACCGCATATCAAGTTTTTCTTTTGGGGCACCTTTGTAAGGAAGAGCAATATTTGATTTAAAATGCTTTAAATATTTTTTACTATCATGAACTTTTTCAGCATCAATATGTGCATTTAGAAAATAATTGTCGGAAATCAAAATTGACGAAAAGAATTGTTGTTTGTATGCTATCCAACTAACTTTTGTTCTTAATTCTTCGGTTTCTTTTTCAGACCTTTCTGTAAGATAGTCTGTTTCATCTTCAAAAAATTTATAATAAATTGTGGTATTATCATTTTCCCAATCGCGACCTTTTTCCTGTCCGGTTACAAAATAGTCCCAATTCAAATCAATGTAACTCGAATTTCCGGCAATAATATCTTTTATCCCAACAATATTTATTTCAAAATCGAGCATATAGCTGTTTGGTTCCAGTCTATACACAAATTCAATAAATCTATCATTCCCTGCATCTAATTTATACGTGATAGTTTTCACAGCATCGCTAACAATGATCGACGGCTGTGTTTCACTTGGGGTGAAAAATAGTTGATCTGTAGTAATATCGTATAATTTCAGATTTTGTTCTTCATGAAATTTCAAACCAAAAACAGAAGAATCGCCATCGAAAAGAATTAATGGCAAAGAGTCATGTGTTTGATAATCTTTTAATTGAACTGAATAAGGCTTTCCGCCAAGATTGGAAAATTTTATTTTTATCAAATCATTTTCTAAAGTTATGTACTTTTTTTCGCCAATTGTGGCATTCGAAAATGAGCCGAATTTTTTTGAAATTTGAACTAATTTTGCCGAATCGTTGGCATTTTCGTTGGCGATTGTTTGTTCTCTATTTTCAATCTCGGCGGCTTTTTGTTGTCTTTCAACAGCCTGCTGATGATATACTTGTTCGAGAGAATCTTTTTTTCTCTTTTGTGTTAAACGTTCTTCTTCCGAAGGTTTTGTAAAATAAAAAAATGCAATAAATAGTGCGGCTATTAGTAAAATTCCTGTTAATTGATTTCTATCCATTACTTATTAATTAATTGTCTTTTGTTTAATTTATTTTTAATAAAGGTTTATTATTTTCAGATGATTAGTTTTCAATAATTTTTTTAATGAAACTAACAAATATAGGGTGGGGGCTTAAGACTGTACTTTTATATTCGGGATGAAATTGTACGCCTACAAACCATTGATGTCCTGAAAGTTCTACAATTTCCACAAGATTTGAATCAGGATTTATACCCACTGCTTTCATGCCTGCTTTTTCGTACAGAGAAAGATACTCATTGTTGAATTCGTATCTATGCCTATGTCTTTCCGAAATAATTTCTTCGTTATAAATTTGTTCAATTGTACTCCCTTTCACAATTTTGCATGGGTAGGTTCCAAGACGCATTGTCCCGCCTTTTTCATTTATGTCTTTTTGCTCTGCCATAATATCAATGACCGGATGAGGAGTTTTCGGATTCATTTCAGTAGAATGGGCTTTATCTAAATTCAGAATATTTCTCCCAAATTCTATTACAGCACACTGCATTCCGAGACAAATTCCTAAAAATGGTATATTGTTTTCTCTTACATGTTTTATGGCAACAATTTTTCCTTCTATACCTCGAAAACCAAAACCAGGAGCTACAATTACTCCTTTTACATTTTTAAAAATTTCTTTTACGTTTTCATTATTAATATTTTCTGAGGAAATCAGATTGACTTTAATTTTTGTTTTATTTGCAGCACCAGCATGGATTATAGATTCTAAGATAGATTTATACGCATCGGCTAATTCTATGTATTTCCCAACTAATGCAATTTCGGTATGAAATTCGGGTTCTTTTAATTTTGTTACAAAATTTGTCCATGGAATTAATGCTGGTTCTTCTGTGTCTTGCAACCCAAGTTTGCTTAAAACTCTTTCATCTAATTTTTCGGAACGCATTTTCAATGGAACTTCATAGATTGTAGAAACATCTATTGATTCAATTACACAATCGATAGTTACATTGCAAAACAATGCAACTTTTTTTCTAACATCTTGGGTAAGTTCTTTTTGAGTTCGTAGAACAAGAATGTCTGGCTGAACACCACTTTCGAGTAGCATCTTAACCGAATGTTGTGTAGGTTTCGTTTTTAATTCGCCCGATGATGGTAGAAATGGAACTAAAGTTAAATGAATTACCAAACAATTTTGTCCGAAATCCCATTTCAACTGCCTTAATGCTTCAATATATGGTAAAGACTCAATATCGCCAACCGTACCTCCAACTTCTGTAATTACAACATCATATTTCTGACCTTTCCCAAGAATTTTAATCATTCTTTTGATTTCATCGGTAATATGAGGAATAATTTGAACTGTTTTTCCAAGATAATCACCTCGGCGCTCTTTTTCAATTACAGATTGATAAATTCTTCCTGTGGTTACATTATTCGATTTTGATGTGGGGATATTTAGAAATCTTTCGTAATGTCCTAAGTCGAGGTCGGTTTCGGTTCCATCTTCGGTTACATAACATTCGCCATGTTCAAAAGGATTCATAGTCCCCGGATCTATATTGATGTATGGATCTAATTTTAGTATAGTTACTTTAAAACCTCGTGCTTGAAGCAATTTTCCAAGGGATGCAGAAATAATTCCTTTTCCGAGCGAAGAGGTTACACCACCGGTTACAAAAATATATTTAGTTTTTGGCACTTTCAAAAAATTAAACAGTTAATCGGCAAAGTAAGTAATTAATTTTCTTTTGCTAATAATTATTTCTTTATTAATAATTTTACATATATTTTTATAGCCTAAAAATGGTTATAAATCAATTTGTTATGAAAACTTGCACGAAAGAAAAAAATTTAGAGTTTTGTAATTGTTCATATCCTTGCAGCAAAAAGGGAATTTGTTGTGATTGTCTTCGTTATCATAGGAAAAATGGAGAGCTTCCTGCTTGCTATTTTCCAGATGATATTGAAAAAGGATACGACCGCTCAATTGAAAATTTCATTTCTATTTTTCAACAAAGGGGTAGTTGGTTTTAGTTTCTTATTTATATGTATTTGATAAAATAAAAATGCACAACATTATAGCGGGCATTTTCAGTATCATAAAAAAATGAATTGCCTTTAAAATTCAGAAAGTTTATTTTTAGACTTGTTGTTGATGAAGCGTTCCCACCAAAGTGAAACTACCAATAGATTGAACATTTGAGTAGCTTTTACTTGTTTATACCAAAACCAGTATCCATCTGTATTTGCAACTGCATCGTATTTACTAAAACAGTTGTTTAGGAATTTTTTGTTGAACAATTCATTTGTTGCATCCGATTTCAAGATAATATTTTCAATCATCTTTCTTCTATCATTGTCTTTTAAAAAGATTGGTAAGGGAGCAAAACCACCTTGTCTTTTTCTATTGATTATTTCAGGCGGTAGTTTTGGTTTAAAGTATTGTTTATGAGTAAATTTTGAGGTTCCTGCTCCTTTGGATAGTTGTTCTACAGTTCCATGAAATTTAAGATTTACGGGAAGTTGTTTCAAAAAATTATATAAATCTGTGCTCATGTACGGAAAAGTTAAATTATTTCCAAACATCGAAGCCATTTTTGAAGCTTTAAATAAAATTACATTATTTATAACTTGTTGAATGTCTAATAAATAATTATGAACATAATAAAATTCGTCGAAATTTTTGAATTTTTTGGGAATCAGTTTAGTATAGTCGGGAGTTTGGATATATTGTTTTTGTAGAACAAGTCTTTTGAGCAGCGATTCGCTAAAACCAAATGTGTCGCTTTTCTGTATATTTAGAATTTTTTCGTTGTGAAATCTTGCCCTGAAAAATATATTGTCTTTTTCAAAAATACTCATATCCGAAATACTGCTGAATAATTTTTGAAAACATGTAAATCCATTTTTATTAATTCTCCAATTCAAAGCAAGTTCTTTTCCGGAAGTGCCGTGGTATTGGTCGTTGCCATCGCCACCTAATAGAATCTCGGGGCGCGATTGGCTGACAATTTTCATTACAGAATAATTGACCATTAATCCCCCTTCTTGAAATGGATCTCCCAAATAATCAACAATTTCTGGTAAGTAGTTTATCTCGGAACCATCAATTTCGTAAGGATAAAACTCGGCATTGTAAGTTTTAGCAAGAATTTTTGCAAAAGGAAGTTCTGTCAAAGTACTTCTTTTGAAACCTATCGAAAAACAATTGACTTTTCCATCGTAAAAATCTCGAAGTGCTGCTATATTCCCGCCGGAGTCGTATCCTCCACTCAATAATAATCCAATGGAGTTTTTATTTGCAACTCTTGCCTGAATAGCTTTTTTATGCAAATTTTTGTATTCATTGGTTACATCGGCTTCAGATATATTGAGTGTGCCTGCACTATTCATAAAATCTTCGAAAGTGTTGATTTTAGTAAGTACAGTATTACCATATTTATTGATTAATACTGTGTCGGCGGGTAGTTTTTTTACTCCTTCTAAGGAACATTCGGGAGAGGGAATATATCCAAGGCTCAAAAAAGTGAATAAAGATTTATAGTTTGGTTTGGCAGAAAAGGATTTGAAATTTAATAACTGGTTTAAGTTACTTGCAAAAAAAGTGTTTGAATAGTAAAATTGTGGACCCGTACCATGACGATCTTTGCAAAGTATTGTTTCTTCTTTTGAGATTATTACAAAACTGTAATCTCCATCAAGCAATTTCAATCCATCGTTTTTTTTTTAAGGTATAATGACAATACAATTTTTGCAACATTATTATCTTCAATTTGCAGCAATTTTTTCAGCTCGGCTGTATTGAAAATGTTTCCCCAAAAGAAAATTTTATTATCGTTTAGATTTGCACGAATGCATAATTTATCATAGCCTATATTCTCAATATAGTTCAGGTTTTCTGATACATCAATCAATTGAGTTTTGATATTGTCTTCCTTGCTGAAGATTCCAATAAATTTTGGCATTTTTAGTATAGATAAATAAAGTTATTGCATTATTAATTGAATATAATTCTCATTATTGTGTTTTATAACAGAGCCCTCAATCAAAATTTCAAGAGATTTTTTGTTCATAGGAGAAAATTGTATAGAAAAAGCACCAATAGGTTTTTCATCAACAATTGCTTTATCAATATGCGATTTTAGTACTACAGAATGTTTTTCGTCGAAGAAGTCTAAAATTGATTTTTTTATAATCTTTTGAAAATCAGATATGTTGAACAGTTCCAAAGCTTTGTTATTTGCAAAAACAATTTTTTCGTCATGTATTACTATTATTGAATCCGGAGATTGGTTAATAATACTATTCAGTAAATATTCTCTTTTCTTCAATTCAATATCAGATTTATGTTTTCTGTAGGCAAGTTCAATTGATATTCCTAATGCTTTTTTATCAATTGGTTTCACCAAAAATCCATAAGCATTTGCATTGACAGCTCTTTTTACAATTTCTTCTTCTATATTACTGGTTATAAAAATAATTGGAACATCAATTTCCTTTGTGATGAATTCTGAAACCTCAATACCATCTTGCTGCCCGTTTATTAAAATATCCATGAGTATTATGTCTGGCTTTAAGGCAGGAATTTTTTTTATAGCATCTTCGCTATTACTCAATATATCTATAAGGTCGTAGTTCAACTCTTTTATAAACATTCTGAAAATTGTTGCAATAAGATGGTCGTCTTCTACAATGAGAATTTTTTTCTTCGTTACCATAAGTCTATAAGTTTATTCAACAAAAAATCAGTTAAAAATAGTAAAAATATAAACAATTTCTAAAAATCAAATAATTTTGTTTTTATATTTTTGCAAAAAATTGAATGAATTGATTTATTTTGATATCAGTTTCTAAAATGTATTAATATAAAGAATAGAAATATTCTGAACGAAATGAATTTAATTATAGACATAGGTAATAGTAGAACCAAGTTTGCTTGTTTCAAGAACAATGAAATAATTCATGTGAATTATTATTTAACAATAGATCAAAATGCTGTTCGTGAAATAAAGAGCAGGTTTTCGTCTTTTAGAAATATTATAGTTTCTTCGGTAAAAAAAGAAGATGATTTTCAGTATAATCTAATTTCCAAGCATTTCGAGAATGTAATTCTGCTAAATCAAAACACCAAACTTCCTATAGAGATTTGTTATAAATCGACTAATACGCTTGGGATGGATAGAATTGCTGCTGTAGTTGGTGCAAGCCACATGTTCCCAAAACAAAATGTTTTGATAATCGATGCCGGAACTGCTATTACTTTCGATTTTCTAAATTCTAAAAATCAATATATGGGAGGAAATATTTCTCCCGGGCTAAATATGCGATTTCAAGCATTGAATAAATTTACTGGAAACCTTCCTTTGTTAAGTCCGCTCGACGAGTTTCAACTTATCGGAAATTCAACAAGTCAGGCAATTATTTCAGGCGTACAAAACGGAATGATTTTCGAAATTGATACTTATATTCATGAATTGAAAATGAAATACTCAGATTTGAAAGTAATTTTTACAGGTGGCGATTCTTTTTTCTTTGAAAGGAAACTAAAAAATCCAATATTTGCAGAATCAAATTTAGTATTAATTGGATTAAATAAAATTATAGATTATCAATGATTTAGGTATATTTTCAAGGCAATAAATATAAATATGCAATATAATTTATTTCAATTAGTTCTTTGCTTCAAATAGAAATACAAAATATATGAAAAATAAAATCGTAGTTCTTAAAATATTGGTTTCGCTTATAATACTGATTATTTCGAACAATCGTGGCTATACTCAAAGCCAAATTAGTTCTCCATATACACGATACGGAATTGGCTATATTACCCAACGAGGTTTTGGACAAAATCAAGCAATGGGAGGATTGGCTTATGGTTTACGTTCTTCGAATCATATAAATTGTTCTAATCCGGCATCATATTCATCATTTGATACATTATCATTTATTTTTGAAGCAGGCCTCTATTATCGATCAACTTTTTCTGAAACCGTAGAATCGAGTCAAACTAATAATGATATGAATTATAATTATTTGTCAATCGGATTTCCAGTAACAGATTGGTGGTATTCGAGTTTTGGATTGCTTCCATTTTCTGATGTTGGCTATAATATTAGAACTTCTGACACAAGTAATACATACGGTTTTGGAACAATCGATAATTATTATAAAGGAAATGGAGGTATCAAGCAATTCTATTTTGGGAATTCTTTTCTAATAAAAAAACACCTTTCTGTTGGTTTTAATGCTACATATTTGTTCGGATTTATTGAACAAGAAAGTATTCTTAGTTTTGAAGACAATACTGTTTGGAGCATTGAAAATAGCAATAAAGTAAATATTAGTGACTTTTATTTTGATTTTGGACTACAATATTCAAATAATTACAATGATAAATTTGATTACACATTCGGATTAGTTTTTAGCAATAAATCGAATATCTCAGTTACAAAAAATGTTTTGGATTTGAAACTTAGTCCTTATTATGGTAGCGATACAATAGTAAATTTGTCTGGCGAAGCAGATGAAATTGTTTTACCAACAAATTTTGGGATCGGATTTTCTATTAAAGGAGAAAAAGTTTTATTTGGTGCAGATTACTCTACTCAAAATTGGTCGGAAAGTACATTCCTCGGCGAAAGCGATAACTTAGAGAATAGCAATAATTTTTCTGTAGGATTTCAATACGTTCCAAACAAAAGGTCTATAACAAATTATTTTAAAAGAGTTAATTATAGAATTGGTGCACATTATTCAAACACCTATTTGAATATCCCTACCAAAGATATAAACAGTGAGATGTTTGGATACGAACAATTGAACGATATAGGAATAAGCCTCGGTTTCGGCTTACCCATTAGATATACAAATTCGGCAATAAATATTGCTGTTAAAGTAGGGCAAAGAGGAACTACCGATTTTAATCTAATTAAAGAAAATTATGCAATTGTTAGTTTAAACTTATCTTTGCACGATATTTGGTTTGTAAAAAGAAAATTTGATTAATTATTTTGAAAATGAGAAAAGATAGTTTAAAAATACATTTATTAGTATTTTTGGTTTTGTGTTTAAGTACACTATTTGCACAAGAAAATGAAGATTTACCTAAGTATGGGAATGATAGTATCAATTGTGTTAGAAATTCATCGTTGTACAGCGAGTTTGTAAAACAAAAGAACTATGAAGATGCCATTACGCCTTGGAGAGTTGTTTTTAAGGAATGCCCAAAATCAAGTAAAAATATTTATTTGAATGGAGTTAAAATTTTCAAGGACTATATCAAAAAAGAAAAGGCGAATAAAGAAATCAAAAATAAGTATGTCGATACTTTAATGATGATTTACGACCAAAGAATAAAATATTTTGGACAGGAAGGAAAAGTTCTTGGACGAAAAGGATATAGTTTGGTTTCGTACAATAAAGAAGCTAAAGAAGAAGCTTACAAATATCTCGCAAAATCAGTCGAACTGGAAGGAATGAATTGTGAAGCTGTTGTTGTAAATTCATATTTTCAAACAATAGTTAGCTTATTTAAAAAGAAAAAAGCTGAAAAAGAGCAAGTTGTTGAGAATTATACAATTGCAATGGATATTGTTGAAGAGCAATTGAAAAATGAAAAGAATGCCAAGAAAATTGAAAATTTGAATAAAGTAAAAAACAATATCGAAAAATTGTTTTCGGAATGCGGCGCTGCAGATACCGATGCTTTGGTTAATCTTTTTGCGCCAAAATTTGAAGCAACACCCAACGATACTTTGTTATTGAAAAAAATGCTAAAGCTTTTAGATAAAGCCGAAGGAGGAGGTAATACTGAATTATTTGCAAAAGCTTCGGAAAAACTCTATGAATTGGAACCTTCAGCAATAGCTGCCTATATGCTCGCAAAACTGTTTTTGAAAAAAGAAGATTATACAAAATCAACCGATTATTATCTAAAAGCAATCGAGTTTGAAGAAGACGACAAAACCAAATCAAAGTATTACTATGAATTAGGAGTTATCACCTTCAGCAAATTTCAGAACAGCCCATTGGCAAGAACTTATGCCTACAAATCAATTCAGTTCGACAATACTTTCGGAAAACCATATATCTTAATTGGAAATGCTTATGCTTCATCTTCCAAAGCTTGTGGAGAAAACGAATTCGAACGAAAAGCAGTTTATTGGGTTGCAGTAGATAAGTTTGCCAAAGCCAAGGCAGTTGATCCGTCTGTAGCCGAGGAAGCAAACAAACAAATTGTTGAATACACAAAACACTTTCCGAACAACGAAAATGCTTTTATGTATGGATTTACAGAAGGTCAGGAATACACTGTGACTTGTTGGATAAACGAAACTACAAAAGTAAGATTTAAATAAATAAGTTATGAATTCTGAGCTTTTCTGAACTTTAAGTTTTGCATAGTTCAAAAATGTTCAGAAATCGAAGCTTGATAAAAAATTCCTTAGTCATTTTAAAATGACAATATTTAGTTTGATAGAATTGTTGAAAAAGTTTAGATTTTTTATAATATTAATTTTTGTCGGATTTCTTTTTTCTTGCGAAAACGATATTGAAGAAATTAAATTACTCACCAATACAGACAGCCTGCCAATTCAATCTGTTAAAGATTCGGAAATTATTTTCACTGATTCGTCAATTTTGAAAATGAAGATGATTTCTCCAAGAATTAAAAGATACGATAATAATGTTAATCCATATCTTGAATTCCCTGAAGGAATAGAAGTTATTTTCTACGACAAATGGAAAAACGAAAGCTCAAGTTTGAGAGCAAATTATGCAATTTATCTTGAAAGAAGAGACCTTTGGCAAGCCCGAGAAAACGTTGTAGTAGTAAACACAAGCGGAGATACAATAAAAACCGAGCAATTGTTTTGGGACAAAAGAAAAAAAATTACCTACTCAGACAAATATGTTGAAATAATTACAGAAGACGAAATTACTTTTGGTGAAGGATTTCAAGCAGACCAAAACTTCGACTACTGGACAATTAGAAAAACAAAATCGATAATTAATTTAAAAGAATGAAATTAATTATTTTGAATCAATAAAATAGTAAGAACAAAATTGTGCAAAAAATATTCATAATAGAATTATAGTTTGGAACAAATATTAATATCGCTTATATCCTTAGTTTTTTCAGCTTTTTTTTCTGGAATGGAAATAGCTTTTGTTTCATCGAACAAGCTTAGAATTGAAGTAGAGAAAAAGCAAGGATTTCTTACCTCAGGCATTATAAGCGTTTTTACTAAAAATCAGGGACAATATATTGCAACTATGCTTGTTGGAAACAATATTGCCCTTGTGATTTTTGCAATGCAAATGGCAAAAATTCTTGAACCAACTATTTTAAAATTTGTTTCTGTTGAAATTGTTGTGTTAAGTGTTCAAACAATTATTTCAACAATTATTATACTTTTTACAGCAGAATTTCTTCCAAAAACTGTATTCCGGGCAAACGCCAATATTGCACTAAATGTTTTTTCAATTCCGGTTGCATTTTTTTATTATTTGTTTTACCCGATAGCGAAATTTACAATCTGGTTGTCGTATCTTAGTTTAGGTTTTTTGAAAGCAAGTATTAAAAATAACACCGAAAAAGTTGCTTTCGAAAAAGTCGATTTGGATGATTTTATTGGCAAGGGAAATATAAAATCTGAAGAAAATGAAGAACTTCAGCAAGAAATAAAATACTTTCAAAATGCCCTCGATTTTTCTGATGTAAAACTCAGGGAATGTATGATTCCTCGTACCGAAATTGTTGCTCTCGAAAAAAACGAAAGCATAGAACTTCTTATTCAGACATTTATAGAAACAGGTTTGTCAAAAATTCTTATTTATAAAGATAATATTGATAATATTGTTGGATATTTTCATTCATCAGAACTATTCAAAAATCCGAAATCAATCAAGTCAAAAATAATCCAATTGCCAATAGTTCCGGAATCGATGCCTGCAAACAAATTGCTTGAGCTTTTTATGAAAGATAGAAAAAATATAGCAGTAGTTGTAGATGAATTTGGAGGCACATCAGGAGTAATAACTACAGAAGATATTATTGAGGAGATTTTTGGTGAAATAGAAGACGAACACGATAAAATTGAGCTGGAAGACAAAAAAATAAACGAAAACGAATACATTTTCTCAGGCCGTTTAGAAATTGATTTTATAAACGAAAAATTCAACTTAAATATTAAAGCGTCAGAAGATTATAACACAATAGCAGGCTATATTTTGTTTCATTATGAAAGTATTCCAAATTTGCACGATAAGATAAAAATTAGAAATTTTGAATTTGAAATATTAGATATTGGCAATTCTAGAATAGAACGAGTCAAAATGCTAAAAAAATAATTGTCTTTTCGTTTCAACTTTATGGCTAACAAAAATTAGAAATTAAGTAATCTTCTCCAAATTGTTCATTATGGCAAAAAATAGAATTTGTGAAATTTTCGGAATACAATATCCAATAATTCAAGGAGGAATGATTTGGTGTAGTGGCTGGGAACTTACTTCGGCTGTAAGCAATTCCGGTGGATTAGGCTTAATAGGTGCCGGATCAATGACACCTGAAATTTTCAGGCAACATATCCGAAAAGTGAAAAATGCCACGAAAAAGCCATTTGGCGTAAACGTCCCATTAATTTATTCTTATGCAGAGCAAATAATTAAAATTGCTATTGAAGAGGAAGTGAAAATAGTATTCACTTCGGCAGGAAATCCGAAAATCTGGACTAAGCATCTTCAAGAAAATGGAATCACTGTTGCGCATGTAGTGGCAAATTCTAAATTTGCATTAAAAAGTCAAGATGCTGGAGCAGATGTAATTGTAGCCGAAGGCTTTGAAGCTGGCGGACACAACGGACGAGAGGAGACAACTACACTAACTTTAATTCCAAAAGTCAAAGATAAAATTGAAAAACCAATGATTGCTGCCGGTGGTATTTCGTCCGGAAAATCGATGCTTGCTGCAATGGTTTTGGGTGCCGATGGAGTTCAGATTGGAAGCCGTTTTGTTTGTTCGGAAGAGTCGTCGGCTCACATTAATTTCAAAAATGAAATTCTAAAAGCACAAGAAGGAAGTACCCGATTGTCTTTCAAAGAATTAATTCCGGTTCGGCTAATAAAAAATCAGTTTTGCGAAAGAGTAGAAAAAGCAGAATTGTCAGGAAAATCGAAGGAAGAATTATTGAAGATGTTAGGACGAGGAAGGGCAAAATTGGGAATGTTCGATGGAGATATTTATGAAGGTGAACTGGAAATTGGACAAGTTTCAGCCAGTATTGATAAGATTTTGCCAGTTTCTCAAATCATTGAAAATATCGTAAGTGAATATAATCTGGCACGAAAAACTGCTTCGGATTTTTGTTTTTAAAAATTACTAATAAATTGGGAAGAATATTTGCAATAGATTATGGCAAGCAACGCATCGGCATTGCTGTTACAGATTCTGAAAAGATTATAGCTTCAGGGCTGACGACATTAGCTTCGCCAGAAATCTTCAAATTCATTGAAGATTATTTGAAAAAAGAAATTGTTGAACGATTCGTGGTTGGATACCCTAAAACTTTGAGAAATGAAAAATCTGAAGCTACCGTATTTATTGATCCTTTTTTAGAAAAACTACAAAAAAAATATCCACATATCCCAATTTCACTTGTTGACGAACGATTTACATCGAAAATTGCTTTTCAAACAATGATTGATGGAGGTGTAAAAAAAATGGCTCGGCGGAATAAAGCGCTTATAGATAAAATTAGTGCAACTATTATTTTGCAATCTTATTTAGAAAGTATCAGTTATAGATAATTGAAATTCGTTTTAGAAAATTAGCTTCCCATAATTTTAGCTTTCATCAAAAATAAATAGACCTTTTATTGTTCGACCAAATCTTCTTCAATTACCAGATTATTTATTATGAATTCTTGTCGGGCAGGTGTGTTTTTCCCCATATAGAATGAGAGCAAATCGCTAACAGATTCTTCCTTTTTATATATAACAGGCTCTAAATGAATATCTTTCCCAATAAAATATTTGAACTCATCAGGCGAAATTTCTCCTAAACCTTTAAATCTTGTAATTTCTGGATTAACTCCGGTTTTTTTCATAGCCTTCTTTTTTTCGTCATCGTTGTAGCAATAGAAGGTTTTCTTTTTGTTTCTTACTCTGAATAGTGGAGTTTGTAAAATGTAGAGATGTCCGTTTTTTATTAAATCGGGAAAAAACTGAAGAAAAAATGTGATCAGCAAAAGCCTGATGTGCATTCCATCAACATCGGCATCAGTGGCAATTACAACATTATTATATCTTAAATTTTCTAAGCTATCTTCAATGTTCAGGGCAGATTGCAACAAGTTAAATTCTTCGTTTTCGTAAACAATTTTTTTTGTAAGTCCATAAGTATTAAGAGGTTTTCCTTTCAAACTAAAAACTGCTTGAGTATTTACATTTCTCGATTTTGTGATAGAACCGCTCGCCGAATCGCCCTCAGTAATAAAAATTGTAGATTGTAAGCGTTCCTCTCCGTTTTTTGCATTATAGTGTATTCTGCAATCGCGTAGTTTTTTATTATGAAGGCTTGCTTTTTTTGCTCTTTCTTTTGCAATCTTTTTAATATTCGATATTGCTTTTCTTTCTTTTTCAGATTCCTGAATTTTTTTCTGCAAAATATTTGCAGTTTCAGGACTTTTATGAAGATAATTATCAAGTGTTGTTCTGATAAAATCGAGTATAAAATTTCTTACAGAAACTCCTTGCGGACTAATATTTTTCGAGCCAAGCTTGGTTTTTGTTTGCGATTCGAAAATTGGCTCTTCAACTTTTAAACTTACAGCGGCAACAATTGATGTTCTAATGTCTGAGGGTTCGTAGTTTTTATTGTAAAAATCTCGTATTGTCCGAACGTAGGCTTCCTTAAAAGCAAGCAAATGAGTTCCGCCCTGAGTGGTATGTTGCCCATTTACAAACGAATAATATTCTTCGCCATACTGATTCCCATGTGTAATTGCAATTTCTATATCTTCGCCTTTTAGATGAATAATTGGATATTTTCCTGGAGCATTCATTTTTTCATCTAGTAAATCGAGTAGTCCGTTTCTTGAAAAAAATTTGTTTCCGTTAAAGTTAATTCTTAAACCCGAATTTAAAAAAACATAATTTCTCAATAAAGTTTCGATATACTCGGAAATGTAGCGATAATTTCCAAACATGTTTTCGTCGGGTTTGAATTTGATAATTACGCCATTTTCGTTGCTGCTTTGCGAAATAGGATTTTCTGAAACTATTTGTCCTTGCGAAAATTCAATCGATTTTTCTTGCTTGTCTCTAATAGATTGTATGTGAAAATACTCAGAAAGAGCATTCACTGCTTTAATTCCAACACCGTTTAGCCCAACTGTTTTTTTGAAAACTTTTGAATCGTATTTTGCTCCAGTATTCATTTTCGACGAAACATCAACAACTTTATTTAGAGGAATTCCTCTTCCAAAATCTCTGATAGTTACATATTTTTCGGAAATGCTAACATCAATATATTTGCCGAATCCCATCATATATTCGTCAATGGAGTTGTCAATAACTTCTTTTACGAGGATATATATTCCATCGTCGTGAGATGAGCCATCGCCAAGTTTACCAATATACATTCCCGGACGTTTTCTAATATGTTCCTTCCAGTCTAAAGTTTTTATTGTATCATCAGAATAATTTTCAACCATAAAAATTAATTTTTTGCAAATATATTGAAAACTATGGTTTGTTGTTTTAGCGACTTATCAACAAGAAATTAACAAGCATTTTTGTAACCTTTAAAATGGGTTAACGTATTAGAAGTCAGCAAAGGTTAAACATATTTAAGTTAGGTTTTTTTTCATTTTTTTTGATTGATTAAGGCAACTTTTAAGTTGCCTTTTTCTTTTGGTATAAATCAGAAAAAATATGACGTTTGTCAAAGCTATTTTTTTATTTGTCAAATTTTAAATGAATTTTGAAAAACTGAGATTGAGAAATTCTGCCATTAATTTATAGAATTTAGCTTAATTTTATTCAATTTTTTCTGCCACAACTTTTGTTCAAAATTGTAAATCAAATATTATTTAACAGAAAATTGAGACACTATTTAACCTAAATTCTTGATAGTTTTTTAAAATGTAATATTTTTTATAATTCCTATATTTGTGTTTTTAATTAAAAGTTTTTTGTGTTATGAGAAGTTTTGCTGGGTCTTTTGCTATGTTATTTTTGCTTTTGTTTATTTTTCAAAATAGCAATAGTTTTGCTCAAAAAAGTAAAGGCGGCTCTCCTATAAGTTTTTATAAAAATTTGAACAACGATATTCCAATTTATGAAATGGAAAATATTGACATTCAGAGCTTAAAAAACGAAGATTTGCAAAATGCAAAAAAAAATATTCCCATGCGCTATGCAGCAACTATTTTATTCGAAGCAGATGTTTTAAAGAAAGGAAAGTCGGATATACTTGAAAATGGCGATGAAGTGTGGCGTTGTGCAATTCGTTCAAGAGGTGCATATTCAATTGGCTTAAAGTTCAAGGAGTTTCATCTGCCGGAAGGATCGAAGCTTTTTATTTATAGTGCAGATGGGAGAAATATTGCAGGTGCATTCACTGCCCAAAATAATAAGATTTCAAGAACATTGACAATAGCGCCCGTAAAAGGTGAAGAAATAGTTATTGAATATCATAAACCAAGAAACGCAATTGGATTGGCAGCTCTAAAAGTAGGAGAGGTTTATCACGATTATATAAATGTTTATGCTCATTTAGATGGAAATAAAGATGGTTCTTTTGGAAATTCTGGTTCCTGCAATGTTGATATAAATTGCACCGAAGGAGACGATTGGCAAAATGAAAAACATGCTGTTTGCAGGATAATTATCAATTCTATGTTGTGTTCAGGAGCTTTGGTAAACAATACAAATTCCGATGGCAGTCCGTACGTTCTGACAGCTCATCATTGCATAACTAATGGTACTAATGCAGCAGATGCAATATTTTATTTCAATTACGAAAGCCCAACTTGTAGTGGTCCTGATGGGGAAATATCTCAGCAAATTTCTTCTTCAACATTAAAGGCAACCCACAACAATTTAGACTTTTCTCTGGTTGAGTTAAGTATAAGTCCTCCAGCAAATTATCTGCCATATTATGCAGGCTGGGACAGACAGACAGAGTCTCCTAAAAAGGCAATTTGTTTGCATCATCCGCAAGGAGATGTAAAAAAAATATCGAAAGACTACGATTCTCCTACAACCGGCGATTATGGTGCTGGGCTCGACCAAAATACACATTGGTGGATACACGATTGGGAGTTGGGAACAACCGAGGGAGGCTCGTCCGGCTCTCCTTTGTTTAATGAAGAACACAGAATTATAGGAGAACTTACCGGAGGACAGGCAAGTTGCTCGAACAATGTAAACGATTATTTTCAAAAAATAAATGCTGCCTGGGATTCCTATCCTTTAGATCATGAACAGCTTCAGACCTGGTTAGACCCAAATAATTCAGGGGATATTTATATCAATGGCTACAACCCATTTCATGGTAGTAATCCTCCCATAGCTGACTTTAGTTCAACATATTCGCAAATCGTAGAAGGCGGTCATATTGATTTTACAGATCTTTCGTCTGGAAATCCTACTTCATGGTCTTGGTCGTTTTCAGGTGCAAACACTACAAGTTCGAGCAATCAGCATCCGGTAAATATTGTATATGAAACTCCTGGTGTTTATAACGTTAAATTAATAGCAACGAATAGTTCCGGCAACGATGAGGTTTTAAAAAGTGGCTACGTAACTGTGGTTTCGGGTTGCGATTATGTTTCAAATATTGCTGATACAGAAGAACTTGCAGCCTATGGATTTGGAACAAGTGTCTGGGGCTGGTGGACAGGTCATAACGAATATGAATTTACTGAATTTGCTGAAAAGTATTCCAATCAACAGGCAAATTTCATTCATGGAGTTGATATTGCTGTTGCAAGTGCGTATGCAGCAGCCGGAGCATCAAAAATAACAGTAAAAGTTTGGGAAGGAGGTAATTTGCCCGGTTCAGTTCTGCATTCAAAAGATATTTTGATTTCCGGTTTTCAGGAATTAACATATAATTATATCGACTTTGATCCGGCAATAGAAACCGATGGCAATTTTTTCATTGGCTATGAAATATTTTACAACAATCCCATTGATACTTTCGTGGTTTTTCATGCCGATTTGCGTGGCGAAGGCGGATTAAATACTTCATACGTAAAGGAAAATGGAGTTTGGAAATCATTTGTTGAAATTTCTTCCGGATTTACTACTTCTCTCAGTCTGGAACCTTTTCTTTGCGGAACATTAAATTCTATCGACGAAAAATTCAATTCAGAAAATATTAATATTTATCCAAATCCTGCTTCTTCACTTGTTTATGTCGATATGGATAACGATTTGTTAAGCCATTACAAGATTAGAATATTCAATATGCTTGGCGAAATTATCAATAATATTTCTATTTCTGATAGTAGTGAAAAACTGAAAGTACTTAATTTTGAAAAAGTACAAAACGGATTATATTTAATAATTATTGAAAACGAAAATTACAGATATTCTAAAAAGATTCTGATTGAGAAATAGATAATTACTTCAATTTATGACATGAAGTTTAAAACTAAAAGAGAATAAGGAAATATACGGAATTTTATGGACATACTATTGTTACACAAAAGCTAAAAGAACAACCGAACATTGAATGAAACCAAAAAGAAATTGAAATAAGCCCACGTAAAAATAGCACATTTGGGTTTTTTCGGAAAATTGATAATAAAAGTTCAAATAATGTTGAAAACCAAAAGTGCTATTTTTTCCACCCCTGAAAGATTAGCCGTATCTTTGATTTTTGAATAAATTTGAATAAATAATTATATGAATATAATTGATCAAGGAATAAAACAAGGATTAATAAAGTTTGACGAAAGTCGAAACTTTATAACTTACATACATCAAAACAAAAAACGAAACTTTAATAATCCCGAAGAGAAAGTACAAGCTGAAACATTTCTAACATTAGTTTTGATTTATGGCTATTCTGAAAAAAGGATTAAGCAATTTGCTTCTGTGCAAATGGGTTCTGAAATAAAAGAAGCTGACCTAATTGTTTACAATGACGACAAACACGAAGAAACATATATTTTAGTTGAATGTAAAAAGGAAGATTTAACCGACCAACAATTTAATATTGCGGTTGACCAAGCATATAGTTACGCAGTAGCAGAAGGAGCAAAATACGTTTGGACTACTTCACGAATAAAAAATCAATATTACGAAGTTCCTGATAAGAAACCGAAAAGTAGAATTGAAATACCCGATATTCCACAATTTGGAATTAACAAACTTGCACCTTACAAATATGTAAAAGGTGGAATTTCACAAGTTGAAGGTAACAGAGTTTATGAACCCGAAGAAGATTATGGAAAAAAGCAAAAGTTTTTTGAATTAGAAGTTGTAAGCGAAAGCGAATTAACAAAAATATTCATACAATCGCATCAAGCACTTTGGGGTGGTGGACAACGAAATCCAAGTGTTGCATTTGACGAATTAGACAAATTAATTTTCTGTAAAATTTGGGACGAAAAACGTCACAGAATAAACGGGGAACCATACGATTTCCAATTATTTAGGGGTGAAGATCCTGAAGATTTATTAAATCGAGTAAAAAAAATATATGCAATTGGTGAAAAAGAAGCACCCGAAGTTTTTAAAGATGGTATTTCTCTTTCTGCACAAGAAACATTAACAATTGTAAAGTATTTCCAAAGAATAAATCTTAACAAAACTGACCTTGACAGTAAAGGAAAAGCATTTGAGACTTTTATGGGTAGTTATTTCAGAGGCGATTTTGGGCAATATTTTACACCAAGACCAATTGTGAAATTTATAGTTGATAGCGTTCCAATTACTCAAAAATCAAAAGTACTTGATACAAGTTGTGGTAGTGGTGGCTTCTTGTTGTATGCACTTGATAAAGTAAGAGAACAAGCAACTGAATATTACGACCCGATAAAAGAAGAAAAAGACCATTATAAATTTTGGCACGACTTTGCCGAAAAAAACTTATTTGGAATTGAAATAAATGACCAAATTGCAAGAACTGCAAAAATGAATATGATTATTCACGATGATGGTCATACAAATGTAATTGCATCAGACGGGCTTTTAAAGGACATCGATTTGCAAAACAATACCAAAAATTTTGAGTTTAAATACAATTCATTCGATTTTATTGTAACAAATCCGCCTTTTGGAAGCAGTATAAAACAAACTGAAAAAGCGTATTTACATCAATATAATCTTGGAAAAAAAGAAGATGATTGGTTATCTGTTAAAGCATTGAGAGAAAAAGTTAGAGATAGCCAAAGCACAGAAGTATTGTTTATTGAGCAGTGCCATAAGTTTTTGCACGAAAATGGATATTTGGCAATTGTAATTCCTGACGGAATTTTAACAAACAGTAGTTTGCAATATGTAAGAGACAATATTGAAGAAATGTACAGAATTGTAGCAGTTGTTTCATTACCACAAACTGCATTTTCTGCCACAGGTGCAGGAGTAAAGAGTTCTGTTTTATTCTTACGTAAGCATAAGAAAAAGCAAACTGAAAAAATCATCAATCAAAAAGATAACTTAAAAGAGAAAGTAAAAACAGATAATAAATATATTGAAACCATTGAAAAATGGGAGAAAGAGAAAAAAGAAGCAATAAAGAAATTAGAAACAGAAGCTAAAAAGAAAAATCCGAGTTTTAATAAAAAAGAGATTAACGAGCTAATAAAAGACGATAAAACTAAAATTCAAAACGAATTTAAGGATAAAGTAAATTTCTTAAAGGAAGAACTTACAGAAAATTATTTTTCAGCCAAACAAACAACATTAGACGATTACCCTATTTTTATGGCAATTGCCGAAGATATTGGCTATGATGCAACAGGTAGGGAAACACAAAATAATGAACTGGTTGAAATAGGCAAAGAACTTTCAAAGTTTATTAATCGTATAAACGAGACCGAAGTATGAAAAAAGAAATAATACAATCACTAACCAAAAATTTTGAAGAACATTCATACACTACCGAAGAAGGTATAGAATTTTGGTTTGCAAGAGATTTACAGCACTTACTTGGATATGCCAAATGGGAGAATTTTAACAAGGTAATTACCAAAGCAAAAATTGCTTGCGAAGTAAGTGGTAACGACATATCTAATCATTTTCCTGACATCAGGAAAACGATAGAAATGCCAAAGGGAGCATCAAAAGAAATTGATGATTTTATGCTTACAAGGTATGCTTGTTATTTGATAACTCAAAATGGCGACCCACGAAAAGAAAGCATTGCTTTTGCTCAAAATTATTTTGCTATACAAACTCGAAAATATGAGTTAATAGAGCAACGAATAAAAGACTGGGAAAGACTTCAAGCACGACAAAAATTAACTTACTCGGAAAAAGAACTTTCAGAACTTATTTTTGAACAAACAGGTAATGACAGAAACTTTGGAATTATAAGAAGTAAAGGTGACCAAGCTTTATTTGGCGGAAATAATACCAAACAAATGAAAACCAAATTAGGTATTCCTCAAAACAGACCATTAGCCGACTTCTTGCCAACAATTACTATAAAAGCAAAAGATTTTGCTACTGAAATTACTGTTTTTAATACCAAGGAAAAAAGCTTTAAAAGTGAAAGACAAATATCTGCCGAACACATTACAAACAATCGTTCTGTAAGAAAAATATTGCTTGAAAGGGGAATAAAACCAGAAGAACTGCCAGCAGAAGAAGATATTAAAAAACTAGAACGCAGAGTAAAATCTGATGATAAAAAATTGGGTAAGAACCCAGATAAACTGGATAAGTAAAAGATGAACACTTACACAATATCAAATACAAAACTAAACCCTAATCGTGTTTTTATATTACAGAAAAGCGAATTAGAAAAAAGGCTTGACCCTGAATATTATGGTCATATTTATAATGAATATGATAAAAAACTTCGTTTAAAGCCATTCAAAAAATTTAGCCATATTATCAAATCAATAAATAATGGATTTGATTTTAGGGATTATAAAGATAATGGGACACCTTATTTAAAAGTTGCAAACATAAGAAAAGGAGAATTTAGATTTGATAAAATTCAATATATTGATTTTAATTCAAGTGAAATTTCAAAAAACATACAATTAAAAAAAGGTAATTTGCTACTTACAAGAAAGGGTACATTTGGCTATGCAATTGCATTAGAGAAAGATTATGATTTTGTAATAAGTTCTGAAGTTTTTTATATTGAATTATTAGATAATACTATTAATCCAAAGTTTCTTGAAATATTTTTTAACTCTGAAATTGGACAAGCACAATTTGATAAAAATAAAATAGGTGCAATTATGGGTAGTTTATCACAAGAAGCTATTCGTGATTTAAAAATACCTTTTCCTGCCCAAGAAATTCAAAATAAAGTTATTGAATTATATTCAAACTATATTCAACAGAAAAAACGAAACGAAGCCGAAGCCAAAAAACTTTTATCAAGTATTGATGATTATTTGCTTGGGGAGTTAGGAATAAATTTACCTGAACCACCTGAAAATACTTTGGATAATAGAATGTTTACGGTTTCATTAAAAGAAATTTCGGGTGGTAGGTTTGACCCTAAACTGTATGATAATAATACACAAGCAATAAGAAATGCAATTAAAGGAACTGCTTTTAATAAAGTAAAATTAAAAGAATTAGTTGCTCATAGTGTAGCAGGTGATTGGGGAAAAGACGAAAAAGTAGAATTAGTTGATTACAAACGATGCTTAGTTATTAGAGCAACTGAATTTGATAATTTGTATAATCTTAATCTTGACAATTCACGTGTAAAATATCGTTTAATAAATTCTGACAAATTAGAAAAAATTGATATTCAGGTAAATGATTTGTTAATTGAAAAGTCAGGAGGAAGCCCAGACCAACCAGTTGGCAGGATTTCAATTATAACAAAAAATATTTTAAAAACACATCAAATAGGATACAGTAATTTTATTCATAAAATTAGGGTTGATAATTTAAAAATCAATTCTGAGTATTTGTTCTGTTTCTTGAAAACAGTCCATAATATAAAATTAACTGATGCAATGCAAAGTCAAACAAATGGGATTAGAAATTTAATAATGTCGAACTATTTTAATCAAATAATACCATTGCCAAAAATTGAAAAGCAAAAAGAAATAGCCGAGCATATTTCAGAAATAAGAGAACAAGCACAAAAGTTAAAAGATAAAACGGAAGAGGCATTGAAAGAAGCGAGTAAGGAAATTGAACAAATATTATTGAATTAATTATGATAGTGAAAAGCCATACACATTTGCAATTCACACAAGCCAACGCTTGTCCAAAATTGCAAAAAAGTATGTCTTGCCAACACTGAAATAGACGTATATGAAGAAAATCTGTGTAACACCCAAGAACATAAAAGCAAGCTAAACCTACCGAGTCGGGCTCTTACCAACGCTCGCGCCACTTCTTAGTTTTCGGATTGAAATCGTATTGATATTCGTGCTTATACCTGTTATATTTTTTAGTATTTGGTAGTTTGTATGAAAGAATAATTTCATGAGAACCACTATTGTGTTTTCTCAGGGGAGAAATAACGAGATCATATGAATATGCTATTTTATATTTTTCGAAAAATCGGGCTCCCAGCAGAATTATTATTGAATCGTCATATCTGTACGAAATACCAGTGAGGTAATTATCCATAAATTTTACATTCAAATTAAAATCTAATTGGGAAGGACTACCAGGAGCTTTATAGAACATAAAAGAAGGTTCAATTTCGATTGTTAGAATATTGTGCATATAACCGGCTGTAATGTAATAATGCCTTGAAAGAGGGATTAATCCTTCTTTGTTTTCATCCATGAAAATTTTAATCTTGGATTTTAATAACTGAACGGCAGAAATTCCAAAATAGAAACTGCTTCCATGAATATATGTGCCGAATGATATGTCGGGTTTCCAAACATTATCAGCAGAAGTTAATGATACGGCATTGTCGTTTTGTTCGTGAATGGAAATTTCTCTTCCATCAATTCCATATCGTAGAAAATTCCCACCCAAACCAAAAGATAAAGCAAAAGCATCGAAATTTATATGATGAGCGTAAGAAAGGTTCAGGCTTAAAGTCTTGCTTGGCCCAATAGCATCGCCAATTATATAGGCTCCCAAGCCCATCAGCCTGTTTATTTTGCCATGAATACTTACAGATTTTGTGGTTGGTGCATTTTCAAAACCTACCCATTGATTTCTGTAGTGCATAATAAGTTCAGGATTCATTTTGCTACCTGCATATGCAGGATTATATTGCAAAACATCGATCATTCGTTGGCTAAATTGCGGCAATTGTTGACTCAACGAAATATTTGAGATTAATAAAAATAAATAAAGTAAATATGTTTTTTTCATTATCTGATAATTGTAACTGTTCCTTTTCTCAATTCTTCATTAGGAACTCCTAAGTCTAAAATATATATGTATGTTGCAGCCGGACAATCTTTGTTTTTATATTTGCCATCCCAATCGTTTTGGTAGTTTATTGCTCTATAAATTTCGTTTCCGTTACGATTATAAATTTCGAGAGTGCAATTCACATATGCTTCAATATTTTCAATATACCAAGTGTCGTTTACTCCATCGCCGTTTGGTGTAAAGGTATTATATATCTCAATATCAGGTAAGGGACGTTCAACAACGATAATTGTTATTTGGTCGCTTTTTTCACAACCAAACTCATCTGTAACCACAACATTATAGTCCGTTGTGGACGATGGCGATGCAACTGGGCTAATTGCGTAAGGATCATCAAGTCCTGTACCCGGATTCCATACATACGAAAGATTTGTTAAACCATTTTCATTTAATGTAAAGCTTTCATCGTCGAAAATTGTAATGTCTTCTCCCAATTCTATCAACGGTGAAGCATAAACTGTTAAATTGAAGGTGTCGCTTGCTTCAAAACATTCGTTCATCCCAATAACAGTATAGGTACCGGTCATACTCACTGAAATAGACTGGGTGGTATCTCCGGTTGACCAATATATACTGTTTGCGTTCTCGCTGTTAGCAAAAAGCATTGCAGAACTTCCTAAACAAATTCCTGTATCATTTCTCAAATCTACACTTACGATATCAATTACATTTACCAAAATAGAATCTGATAAAGAAAGACATGCATCTTCTACCGTTACTGAATATACACCCGATGAGTTTGCAGTTATCAAGTAATTTATTTCTCCATTTGACCAAATATAATCAGCATTCTCGACAAATCCTGCGTTAATTTCTATTTCATCGCCAAAACAGATAGTTTGGTCTTCACCAAGTTCGATAGTAAAAGCAGGAATAACTTCAAGAGAAACAGAGTCGATAGCTTCGCCACACCTATTTGAAACGCTCACAAAATATGTATTTTCAGTTTGCACTGAAATGCTTTGAGTAGTTGCACCTGTTGACCAAATATATTCTAAGCCCGGATTTTGGACTTCGATAAAAAATGTTTCTGATTCGCATATAACAGTATCATTGCCAAGTTCGACTGTTGGAATTTGAATAAATTCGATAACAACTGTGTCGGTAGAATAGCAATTATTACTATCCGAAACTGCTACCCAATAAGTTCCGGCTGTTGCTGTATAATATGTACTACTTCCGGTTCCATTGTCCCAAACAACCGATTCGTAAGTTTCTAATAATTCAAAAGTAATATCTTCGCCCGGGCATAATAAAGTATCGTTTCCAATATTGAGGTTGGGAGCCGGCAATATGCTAATTAATTGAAATACAGTGTCCGAAGAGTTGTCAAAATTTCTTATCAATGTTACTGAAAATTGCCCGGGAGCACTGAAAACATGAAATGGTTCAAAAAGTGTTGAGGTATTTGCGGATCCTGATGCAGGGTCTCCGAAATTCCATAAAACCGAAATTACGTTTGAAACATCTGATATGAAGAAAAAAGTTGAATCGCCAAAACAAATATTCTCGAAAGTGAAGCGAGGGTAATTAAAAAATGATTGAATAAAATTTGGTAAGCCTTTTCTGCTTTTTTCACCTGATAGATAAATTCCGTCATCCAAATAATTGCATGCAGTTCCTAAAATATTAGGATTATTTATCACACCGAGATAGTAGCTATTCATTCTTGCAACATAAATTTTACTGTTTGGACCAATTTGTAAGGCTCCGATATTTCCACTTAAAGATTCTCCTATCAAAGTACTGGAATTTAGGATATTACTAACTGAGCCTGCCTGCAAATCAAGTTGATAGATCTTATTATTACCATCGTATGTACCAATATAAAATTTTGTTCCGTCTGGCGAAAATTCAATGCCATAAGGATATGTATATGTTGGAGATTGCAATGTGATAGGATTCGATATTTCACCAGTTGTGCTGTTTAGGTCGAACAATTCGAAGGTATTTCCGAATGCAGAAGTGGCTATGGCAAGTTTAGTACCATCCGGCGAGGCTTTCATCTGCCCAATGCTAATATCGGAATAATTATTTGTTCCAGTATGATTGATGCCAACAGCGCTGGTTATTGCCGGATTAATTCCATTTGAACCAACCTTAAATGAGTAAAAAATATTTGTATTTCTTTCGTGTGTAATTACCCAAAAATCTGTACCATTGTTATGTTTTATTGCCGTAAGCTTTTCGGTGGTTGGTGAAATGAGCAAAATATTTTTTGTGCTGGTAATATCGCCCAATCCTCCATTTAAATTCATGTCAATTTCAGAATATCTTAAGCCGTTTGAGCTATTGTAAACATCGTTTGTTAAAATATAATAAATATTTGACGAGCCGGGTTTCGGGACTATAATGCTCGACTGTGTTGCTGACGCATGACCCATTAATCCGCTTCCATTCGGCATGATATTATGATTTTTATCCCAAATAGTCATTCCGTCAGAATAGAAAAGCAAATCGCCATTTGCATCAGAAATGCAAGAACTACCACCATGTGAACTTATCTGTCCGTCCGTAAGGGCAGTAGGGAATCCAGAATTGAAATCAAGACCTGCATTTTTGCCAAAATACCAGATATTACCCTCGTTTTGCGAATATCCCCAAAAACAATTGAATAATAATAAATACAGTAGTATCTTTTTCTTCATAACTCAAAACTCATAATACACTAAAACTCTTTTTCTTCCAAAATCTTACCTTTATCAAAAAAAACTTCTTTGACTCTTTTTCCATCAGAATTCCAGAATGTCCATTTTTTATCCGATTTGCTATCTGTATAGAAGCCTGAGTATTGCTTTTGTCCGTTCTCAAAATATACGGTAGTTTCGCCATCTCTTAAACCATTTTTGAAATAGCCTCTGCTCCATACATTTCCATTTTCGTACCAATAGGTCCATTTTCCGTGTTTCAAATTGTTTTCAAATTCTCCCTCTTCTTCTTTTTCTCCATTTTGGTAAAATCTAATATGTTTAACCAGATTTTTTGTTGTATCTGTAGTTTCATAGAATTCTACATATTTTGGCAAACCATTAGAGTAGGTGTTAATTATTCTTTTCTCAAGATTTCGAGAACATGAAAGCAAGAACATGGCAACTGCAATAAAAATCAACTGAACAATATTTTTCATAACCAACAATTTTTTCGCTACCAAAATACAAATAAGTTTTTGAAACAAAACAGAAAAAGCAGGAATGAAAATGTACTATCAAAAATTACAAGAACTTTCAAACTTATTAAATTCCATTTTATAAGTGTTGAAGCGATTATTCTTCCGAAGAATTGTATTAAGAAAAATGAAAATATTAGAATTCCATTTTTGTTATAATGTCTTGCATTCTCAATATTTCCTTGTACAATTTCGCTGAAACTATGAGACAAACCACAGCTTGAGCAAGGCTCTCCAGTGATTTTTTCATGGAAACATATTACAGGGTAATTATTTTTATCGGGAGAAAAAATTGCTGAATAAACAAACACAAATGAAATTATCGCAGTGAAAATTAGATTTACAATATGATAGTTTCGTTTTGAGAGATTTTTATTTGAAGTCAATTGAAAATGGTGAAATTTTTTAATATTAAACAAAATGTATTTGAACTTATTACAATGTGCCGATTTCTACATTTTTTGTTCAATTTGTTTTTCCAGTCTTCTTATTTTTTTTCTCATTCATTTTTTTTCTCATCAATTTCTTGAACATCTTTTACAAACTCTTTTACAGAATTTTTAATTTCATTAGTTGCTTTTTTCGCACTTTCTTTTAATTTTTCTTTTTCCTCCATCGTTAGTTTGTTGCCATCGATTGTAATATTGATTTCGTCGAGATCTATGGAATCGAGTTTGTCCTCAAGATTTTTTGCAAGTTCGTCAAGTTCATCTATATTACCTAAGTCCTCTTTTTTGAAATTTACATTTTCGTGCTGAATAATGAAATCCCTTTCGTTTGCAACCCTAATGAAAAATAGTCCCCAAATACTAGCTACTATTACCGAAACTATCGAAATTACTAAAGCAGCAATTATCAGTCCTTTAGGACTATTAGATTTGTTAGCTTGCACAAGTCCTAATGCGCTAAAAATGATTGCAAAAATACCAGGTAAGATTGCTATTATTCCAATACAAGGGATAAAAGCAAAAATAAAAGCTAATACTGCAAAGATAAAACCAATTATTCCAAATGTTTGCCCAGAATTTGTACCGTTCAAGCTGTTCATATTTAAATATTTTTTCAGTTCAAATATATAAATAATTTATTTGTTGAATATCTTTCTACTGAAATTATAAACTTATGGGATTTAAATATCAAAGTATTACATTTTTAGAAGTCGCCATAAATGACTCAAAATATTCCACCAACTTTTGGTATGTTACTAAAACAATCTGATGAAAACATAGAAACCCTTGTTTTTACAATATTTCTTAGTATTTTTGAATGGTAAAAAAAAAGATATGAGGAATAAATATTTTTATTTGATTCAAACGATTTTGTGGACAGCGGTTATTGCTGTATCTCTTTTTTGGAATATCGGTACATTACGGAAAAGTACTGATAGAATAGTAGTTAAAGAAGCTAAAACTTTCATTGATATGGTAATGACTACAAAAGTTTGGAATCAGAGCCATGGAGGTGTATATGTTCCAATTACCGAAAAATCGCAACCAAACGAGTATCTGAAAGTTCCAAATAGAGATATTTCGATTGACTCTTTAGGATTGAATCTTACATTGGTTCACCCTGCTTTTATGTTCAGGCAACTTTCCGATATAGCTAACTCAAAGAAAGGTACACATTTCAGAGTAATTAGTCTGGACCCAACAAATCCAATAAATATAGCTGACGATTGGGAAAAAAAAGGACTAAAAACTTTCCAAAAAAAAGGTGATAATTTCATGGAACTTATCGAAAACGACTCTGCAAAATTTTTCAGATATATTAGCCCACTTTTTGTTCAAAAAAGCTGTTTGAAATGTCACGAGCACGAAGGCTATAAATTGGGAGAAATTAGAGGTGGTATTAGCGTAACAACAAATGCTGAAAGTCATTTTGAGATATTAAAAGACGGAAAAAGAAATTTGATAATTGTGCATATAATTGCTTTTATACTTGGCATTTCTGCTACAGTTTTTTTTAGATATTATTCTAGAAAGCAATATAATTTAATACAAATTAAAAATGTTGAGCTCGAACAACATGAAGAAGAACTGAAAACTACAAATGAAAATTTACAACAATATCACGAAGAACTGATGACAACTAACGATTGTCTTGTCGAGGAAAGGGAAAGGGCAGAGAATGCTAACAAAACTAAAAGCTTATTTCTTGCAAATATGTCTCACGAAATTCGCACACCAATGAATGGAATTATTGGCATGGCAGATATCCTTAAACAAAGCGAGCTTCAAGAGGAGCAAAAAGAATACGTAGATATAATTATAAATTCAGCCGATAATTTAATCGATATTATAAATGATATTTTAGATTTTTCGAAAGTAGAAGCAGATAAAATTGAATTGGAGCACATTGATTTTTCAGTTAATAAAGTAGTTGAAGAAATTTGCGACTTGCTTGCTTTGAAAGCCTCAAGCAAAAATCTTCCGCTAATAACTTTTATTGATCCAAAAATTCCAAAAGTTATTTGCGGCGATCCTGTCAGATTAAAACAAGTAATTATAAATTTAATAAATAATGCAATAAAATTTACCTCCATAGGAGAAATTCTTATTTCATGCGATTTAGTTGATTTGGGAGAAAAGAGTGTAAAACTACTTTTTAAAATAAAGGATAGTGGAATTGGAATTTCTCGTAAAAACCAAGACAAATTGTTCAAATCTTTTTCTCAGGTCGATATTTCAACAACCAGAAAGTACGGTGGTACAGGTTTAGGTTTAGTAATTTCTCGGAAACTTGTAGAAAGAATGGGTGGCGAAATTGATGTAAAAAGTGAGGAGGGAGAAGGTTCAACATTTTGGTTTACAGTACTCTTAGATATATCTGACAAAGAATCCATTTCTGAAGAAAACTCTTTTGAAAAATTAGAAAAACTTGAGGTATTAATTGTAGATAATAATAAAACGAATCTTAAAATTTTCAGCAAATACCTTGAGTACAAAAACTGCATATATCAAACTGTTGATAATCCAATGGAAGCGATTGAAATTATAGAGATGAAAAAACAGGCAAAAAGTAAATTTGATATAGTTTTGATGGATTGTCAGTTGCCTGATATGGATGGCCTTCAACTTGCTCAAAAACTAAAAGAGTACGATTTGGTTGACGAAACTCATCTAATACTTCTTACCTCTGTATGCAATCTGCTTACGAAAAAAGAAATCAAGGAAAAAGGTTTTGCTGCTTCTTTAAGCAAACCTATAAAAATCAATCAGTTATATAAGGTTATGACTGAAATAATTAGCATGAAAAAAGCAGATATGATCAATACATCTGAAGATAATATTGAAAAAGAAAGCAAAAAGAAAAAAGCTATTAAAATATTGTATGCCGAAGATAATCTTATAAATCAGAGAGTTGCAACAATAACTTTGGGCAAGATGAATCAAATACCAAAGATTGCCGATAATGGCGAAATTGCCATCGAAATGTTCAAGAAGAATAAATATGATATTATTTTAATGGATATTCATATGCCTGAGAAAGACGGACTTGAAGCTACTAAAATTATTCGTTTGATAGAGCAGGAACGCGATGAAAAAAATCCGGTATTAATTGTTGCGGTAACAGCAAACGCCATTAAAGGAGACAGAGAAAAATGCCTTGATGTTGGGATGGATGAATATATTAGCAAGCCTTTCAAACAGGAAGAATTAGAGAAAATATTTGCAAAGTTTGGCTTGTAAAAACAATTTTAGAATTGACCAACAAATAGATGTTTTTTGCAAAAAGAAATTTTTTCTTAAATAAACAGTTAATTTTGCAGTTTTACATTTTTAATTATTATTTATTAACCAATTAAATTCTAATATTTTATGAAATCGTTTTTGAAATATACATTAGCAACAATTGTTGGATTTATCATCACAACATTTTTAGTGTTTTTTATTTTCATGGGAATAGTTGCATCATTGATGCCAAAAGAAGAAGTAGTTCATGTAAAGAAAAAATCAATTTTACATATAAAATTAGATTATCCAATTAAGGAACGAACTAGTAACAATCCATTAGAAACATTTGATTTAGAGAAGTTTGAGAAAATAAATAGTCTCGGACTAAACGATATTTTGAAAAATATTCAAAAAGCTAAAGCAGATGAAAGGATAAAAGGAATTTTGCTTGATATTTCGCAAATACAAACAAATATTGCAAATATTGAAGAAATAAGAAATGCCCTGATTGATTTTAAGGAATCTGAAAAATTTATTTATGCTTATGCTGATTATTATTCACAAAGTTCGTATTATCTGGCTTCTGTTTCAGACAAAATTTACATGAATCCGCAAGGAATTATTGAGTATAAGGGAATTGGATCTGAGCAGTTATTTTTTAAAGGTGCTTTAGAAAAACTTGGATTAGAGCCGCAAATAATCCGACATGGAAAATTTAAAGCTGCCGTTGAACCATTCATGCTCGACAAAATGAGCAATGAAAATCGTTTGCAAACAGAAAAAATTATTAATTCAATTTGGGATGATATAGTCGAAGGGATATCTTCTGAAAGACAAATTTCTATTGAAGATTTAAATTCATATGCCAATAATTTGACAATAAGAAATGGTGAAACAGCAGAAGAAAATAAAATTATTGATGGTATGAAATATCGCGATGAACTAAGCGAAGAATTGAAGAAATTAGCAGATATCGGTGCTAAAAAAAGCATTAGATTGATAGGCTTAAATAAATATTCAAAAACACCTGCAAAGCGTGAATATAAAGGATTTGCAAAAGAAAAGCTCGCAATAATTTATGCCTCTGGCGAAATTGTTATGGGCTCAGGTGGAGACGATCAGATTGGTTCTGCCGGCTTATCCGAAACTATCAGAAAAGCAAGAAAAGATAGTTCTATAAAAGCTATTGTTCTTAGAATTAATTCTCCAGGTGGAAGTGCTTTGGCTTCAGAAATAATTTGGCGTGAAGTGAGTTTGGCAAAGCAAGCAAAACCGGTAATAGTTTCGATGGGTGGAGTTGCTGCTTCAGGAGGATATTATATTGCATGTCCGGCTGATAAGATTATTGCTGACCCAAATACAATTACAGGCTCAATTGGAGTTTTTGGCTTATTGCTTAATTCGGAAAAATTCCTAAACGACAAATTAGGAATTACAGTGGATAGAGTTACTACTAACGAATATTCCGATATTGGCTCATTTACTCGTAAATTGAAAGATAAAGAAAGAGCGGTAATTCAGGAGAGTATAGAGGAAATTTACGATGTTTTTGTAAATCATGTTAGCGATGGAAGAAATATGACCTGGGAGGAGGTTGATAATATAGGGCAAGGTAGAGTTTGGAGTGGAATTAATGCAAAAGAAATTGGCTTGATTGATGAGTTCGGTGGTTTGCAGGACGCAGTAGAAATTGCAAAAAATGCTGCAAATCTTGAAAAATTCAGAATAGTTGAGCTACCTGAACAACAAGACCCATTTGATCAATTGTTGAAAGAAATTACAGGCCAAACAGCCAATATGTTCTTGAAAAACAAATTTGGAAAATCCTACGAGTATTACCATCAAATCGAATCAATTTTAAATATGGAAGGTGTGCAAGCTCGCCTACCATATCATTTGGAAATTAAGTAATTAATGAAAAAAAAACCAAGAGTTTTAGTAGCAATGAGCGGTGGTATTGATAGTGCTATCACTGCTATGATGCTACATAAACAAAATTATGATATTGTTGGTATTACTTTAAAAACCTGGGATTATACAAGCTCGGGAGGTTCTAAAAAAGAAACCGGATGTTGCAGCCTCGATTCTATAAATGATGCTCGAAATCTTGCAGTTAGCCTTGGTTTTCCACATTATATTTTCGATGTTAGAAACGAATTTGGGAATTTAATTATCGAAAATTTTGTAGATGAATATCTTGCAGGAAGAACTCCAAATCCTTGTGTTTTATGTAATACATATATAAAATGGGATGCTCTACTAAAAAAGGCCGATAAATTGTCTTGCGATTATATTGCCACCGGGCATTATGCAAAAGTGAAAAATGAAAGCGGCAGATATTTTATTTCTAAAGGTAAAGATAATAACAAAGACCAATCATATGTTTTGTGGGGCTTAACGCAAGAAAACCTGAAAAGAACTATTTTGCCTCTTGGCGATTTCGAAAAAGAAGAAATTAGGCAAATAGCTATTGAAAATGGTTTTAAAGAGTTAGCCACAAAAAGTGAAAGCTTCGAAATATGTTTTGTTCCTGATAATGATTATCGTGGATTTTTGAAAAGAAAAGTAGAAGGACTTGAAAAAAGAGTAGGACAAGGCAACTTTGTTTTGACTGATGGGAAATTTCTTGGAAAGCACTATGGCTATCCGTTTTATACAATTGGGCAACGAAAAGGTTTAAATATTGCAGTAGGACATCCGCTCTATGTAGTGAAAATAATTTCGGAATCAAATACAATTGAATTAGGCACTAAAGACGAATTAAACTCAAAAGAAATGTGGGTTTCTAAATTGAATTTTATGAAGTTTGATGAATTTCCGAATGAGTTTGAAGTGAAAACAAAAATCAGGCATAGAAGCAAAGAAACATTGTCGAGAATAAGTAGAGTAGGAGACAGGCTAAAAGTAGAGTTTTATGAAGACGTATCAGCAATAACACCTGGGCAATCTGCTGTTTTTTATGATGGAAACGATGTCATCGGAGGAGGAATAATTTCTAATTGAAATCGTTCAAAATACCATGAATGTAAAATTAAAACAATCTCCTGTCATCAGTAAGTAAAATGGTTTTATACGAAGACAATCACATAATAGTAGTTAACAAAAAGGCAAAGGAAATTGTACAGGGCGATAAAACCGGCGATACTCCTTTGTCAGAAAATGTTAAAGCATTTTTGAAAAAGAAATATTCCAAACCAGGAAATGTTTTTGTTGGAGTAGTTCATAGAATTGACCGCCCGGTGAGCGGAATTGTATTGTTTGCAAAAACCAGCAAAGCACTTTCACGCTTGAATCGAATGTTTAAGGACCATGAAGTAAAGAAATACTATTGGGCAATTGTTAAAAACAAACCTGAAATTGAGTCTGGAACGCTAACTCATTATTTGAAAAGGGATACCAAAAAAAATAAATCATTTGCATACGATAAGAACATTCCAGAGTCGAAATTAGCAATTCTATATTATCAAACAATTGGGGTTTCTAAAAATTATTTCCTTCTTGAAATAGAATTGAAAACCGGAAGACACCATCAAATCAGGGCTCAACTTGCAAAAATAAATTGCCCAATTCGAGGCGACATTAAATATGGATTTCCTCGAACAAATCCAGATGGTAGTATAAATCTGCATGCTCGGAGAATTTCATTTATTCATCCTGTTTCAAAAGAAGAAGTAAATATTTGTGCTAAAACATCTAATGATAGTCTATGGAATTCGTTTGAAATTGAAAACTGAAATGGCTAAATTGTAAGTTGAAAATGCCCAGTATTTCTATTTTTTTATAATTTTTGTAACAATTACTTCATTTTTCGAAATTATTTTTACGAAGTACACTCCATTTTTCAAATTTGAAACATCAAGTGTTTTAGTCTTGAATGTTTTTACAATTTTTCCAGAAATATTTGAAATTTCAATTTTTTCAAAATTTTCGATAGTTTCTGAAATATTAAAATTACTTCTACAAGGATTTGGATAAGCTATACGATTTTGAAAATCAACATTGCTAATTGAAGTTGAGCTTTGGGCTGCAATAGGTTCCCCTGGTTCAATTGCAGGATCAAAATCTGTATAAGAACAGCCAAACCAGTCGTTATTGTTAATTGTGCTCCCCATGCCCATGTTCATTGTCCAGTCTGCAGAACTGGTTCCTGACCAGGTACTCCAATAGTTTGGATTTTCGTAAAAACCGCTATGAGATTGGTAAGCAAGGTCGTTGATGAAACCACCTACAATATTTGCCGAAAGATTATTGTCGGCAGAAACAATGCTATTTATAGCCTCTTCACCTGTACTCGTCCCATCAAACCTGAATCCCCAGGCATAACTTTCGTTGTTTGTGCTATCGTTGAAATCTATCACAAAAATTGCTTGATTTGAACCGGAGCCTACCCAAAATTCAACATCGGAAGCAGCAAATTGCGAAATCGTACAAAACGATGACAGCATCAAAATTAATGCGAATAAACTTTTTAAAAAATAATTGATTTTCATAATCTTACTATTATTGGTTAAATAAAAAATTAACAACCAATATTCGTAAGCCACGGGAGTTTTGGAAGGATACAATTGGAGATATCCTCAGCTTTTTACCCGAAAGCTTTTGAATAATACTTAGGCTTTTTTAAGAAATATCTTATGTTATCAGATCTTCATCGTAAAGATAATTCCAAAGCCTAATGGCAGGTCTTCTGACTTACTCGGTTTTTGAAAGCCTTCCCATCAAGGATTTTTTTTGACAGTGGCTATATGTTCCAAAAACTTTTATGAGATTACAGCAGCGGGTACTGTTCAGGATTTTCACCTGATTCCCTTTTCATTACAGTTCAACGTTTCGAACTTTTATACCATTGGCTGCAAAAATAGACAAATTTTGTATTAAATTAAATTTTTGGATTCAAAAATTACAATAAAACTCAATCAATATAATTTGGTATTTTTACACTTTTTTAGAAAAATGATAAAGATTATAGAATCGCCTCGTGATGCAATGCAAGGAATAAAAGAATTTATTCCTACAGAAATGAAAGCAAAATATATTAATTCATTATTGGAGGTTGGTTTCGATATTATTGATTTTGGGAGTTTTGTTTCGCCTAAGGCAATTCCGCAACTTGCTGATACCAATCTGGTAACTCAGCTCCTTAAAAAATCGAATTCAAAAACCAAGTTGATGGCTATTGTTGGAAATGGACGGGGAGCAATACAGGCTTGTAAGTATGACATCATTGATTTTCTTGGCTTTCCTTCTTCCATATCCCCAACTTTTTTGCAGAAGAATATAAATTCAAATATCGAAAAATCTAATAGAACTGTTGCAGAGCTTCAGGAAATTTGTCTTTCCAAAAACAAAACTTTGATTGTTTATATTACAATGGCGTTCGGAAATCCGTACGGAGACATATGGAATATCGATTTGGTAATTCAGCAAATTGAAAAACTCAGGCAATTAGGAATTAAAATTATTTCATTGTCGGACATTACTAATATCGCAAATCCTGAAATAATTGCTGAAGTTTATTCAACAATATATGCCCAGTTTCCTGAAATTTATTTTGGTTTTCATCTGCATACCACAAACGAAAGCTGGTATGAAAAACTTGATGCTGCAATGAAAAACCAATGCAATATTATTGATACGGTTATGCACAATCTTGGTGGCTGCCCAATGACAGGTAAAGAGTTGGTAGCCAATTTGCAAACATCCTCATTGATTGAATATTTAAATAAAAACCATATTGAAAATAAATTAAATATGGAGGCATTCCAAAAAGCTTATCATCTTGGACTGAAAATATTCAAATAGTCCTAATTTAGTGTATCTAAGAAAACAGTTCAAAACTAGAAATATCTCTTTTTGCGATATTTCTATTTTTTTCATTTGTCTAATACAAAAGCATTTACTGCATGAAAGAAAATAGAAATCTCTTTAAAATAAATTATTTTATAAAAATTGCCTGTTTTCTTAGATACACTATTTATCTTTTTTCAATATTGAAACATAGCTACAAAAAAGATCATATATAAGATACAAATTCGTATTTTTGCATTTTTAAATGTATTATATTATGGAAAAGAAAATTAAAATAACTGGGATTATCATTTTGCTTTTAATGACTATAACACAATTACAAAGTCAAGATTTGAGCCAATTTGACAAAGCCAAAAAATCATTAAACGAAAAAGGTGAAGTGTTTTTTAAATTTGAAATTAATACTCGCTCTGAACTTGAGACAGTTAGTAAAATAATTTCGATTGACAGAAACTATCGTGGGACACAAAAAACTCTTTTTGCTTATGCCAATTCAAAAGAATTTACAGAATTCCTAAACCTTGGTTATAAATATGAAGTTTTGACTAATCCGGGAGATCTGCTGAAAAACCCTAAAATGCTAACCGAAAATGATTTTAAAGGTGCAAAATCCTGGGATTCATATCCTACATATCAAGCATATGTTGCAATGATGTATAGTTTTGAGACCAATTATCCTGGTTTATGCAAAATTTATGATATTGGCGAAACTGTTCAAGGTAGGAAAATATTATATGCAAAAATTTCTGATAGTGTAAATGTCGAAGAAAGCGAGCCTCGATTCAATTATACTTCAAGCATGCATGGTGATGAAACTGTTGGATATGTGCTTATGCTTAGGCTAATAGACTACCTACTTTCAAATTATGGGATAGATTCAACTGCTACATCATTGGTTAATAATATTGAAATTTGGATAAATCCAAATGCAAACCCAGATGGGACATATGCTGCCGGGAATAATACAGTTTCAGGAGCAACAAGATATAATGCAAACAATGTAGATTTGAACAGAAACTTTCCGGATTTTGACGATGGAGAGCATCCCGATGGAAATCAATGGCAAACAGAAAACATTGTAATGATGGATTTTGCAGATTCACTTGAATTTGTAATGAGTGCAAATATACATGGAGGAGTAGAAGTCGTCAATTATCCTTGGGATACACAATCGGCTTTACATGCCGATGATAATTGGTGGGAAAGAGTTGCAAGAATGTATGCAGATACAGCTCAAACCTATAGTCAGGCAAATTATTTTACAGCACTTAACAATGGAATTACTAATGGATACCAGTGGTATCCGGTGGCTGGTGGGAGGCAAGATTTTATGCAATACTATCACTATTGCCGCGAAATGACACTCGAACTTTCAAACACTAAAAATCCGAGCGGAATAACATTGCCAACATTTTGGGATGCAAATTATAGGTCCTTGTTGACCTATATTGAAGAAGTCTTATACGGTGTAAATGGGATTGTTACTGATAGCGTCACGGGAGAACCACTTAAGGCTCAGGTTTTTGTTGAAAATCATGATATTGACAATTCTTTTGTATACTCGAAGTTGCCTTTAGGCGACTACCATCGTCCAATCTACGAAGGCACATATGATATTACATACTCCAGTCCTGGCTATTTTCCAAAAACATTTTCATTAAATATTGTAAATGGATCGGCTTTAACGCTTGATGTACAACTTGTAGCAGCTCCTCCGATAGTCGATTTTTTTGCTGAACAACTAAACTCATGTACTGGAGAAATTCAATTTGTAGATATGACAAATACTTCTACAAATTCTACTTATAGTTGGGATTTTGGAGATGGAAATTCATCAACTGAACAAAATCCTTTTCACAATTATTACGCAAGTGGCATTTACAATGTATCATTGACTGTAACAAATTCAGTTGGGAGCAACACATTCACCATCAATAATATGATAAATATTGATTTATTGCCCGAACCATCTGTAGTGTCAGCAAGCCGTTGCGACATTGGAACTCTTACTCTCAGTGCATCTGGCTCTGGTTTATTGAACTGGTACGATGAGCAATTTGGTGGCAATATTTTATCTTCAGGAAATACTTTCACCACACCAATTTTGCTAGAAACTACAACTTATTATGTTGAAGATATGGTTTCTCCTCCTACATTATCTGCTGCTAAAGCTGATAATACTGGTGGTGGTGGCTATTTCAACAACTATGGTCAACACTATTTGGTGTTTGACTGCTACGAGGCTGTTACTTTAGATTCTGTAAAGGTGTATGCTTCAGGGACATACGATAGAGTTATTCAGTTAATAGATAATACCGGAAGTGTTCTACAATCAATAACTGTAAATATTCCCGATGGCGAAAGTATGATATATTTAGGATTTGAGATTCCAATTGCCAATGATCTTCAGTTAGCTGGACCACCATTTCCAAATTTATATAGAAACAATGCCGGGCTTTCATATCCATATGAACTTCAAGGCATTGTAAGTATCAAACATAGCAGTGCTTCTTCTGATCCAACTGGATATTACTATTATTTTTACGATTGGAAATTGTCTCAGCCAACTTGCTTAAGCGATAGAGCCACAATTACCGCAACGGTGGAATTTCAACCAATTGCTGATTTCGACTATACTAGCAATTTACTTACAGTAGAATTTATAGACCAATCTGCTAACGGAACAACTTTCTATTGGGATTTTGGAGATGGAACTTTTTCAAGCGAAGTAAATCCTATTCACACTTATGCAAGTTCTGGTGCATTTCAGGTTCAACAAATTGTTTCAAATACTTGTGGAAACGATACTTCTTTTGCTTTTATAGATTTGATTTCAACAATTGATTTTAGTGCAAACGGGAAAAACAATGTAAAAATATTTCCAAATCCTGCATTTGAGTCATTTGTCGTTTCATTCGATAATCCAACAAAATCTGATATTGAAATAATTATTACAAATATCATAGGGGAAATAATTGACCACAGATATTTTAAAAATTCTGATAAAACTTTTTCTGAAGAGATTAATATTAAAAATCAAGCTAAAGGAATATATTTATTGAAAGTAAATTTTGGAGTTTTGAATGTTACAAGGAAGATTTTACACTATTAGGATAATAATTTGATATTGGTTATTATAAAAATATTCACAAGCAGTTTTCTATTTTCAAAATTCATTAACATGAAAAAAAATGTTGTATTTGTATCAATAGCTTTAGTTTTTTTTGCTTCATGTGGGAATTATACTGCCTGGCAGTACAACATTTCTGAGTACAATATAGAATTTAAAAAGCTAAGATACTCACTTGACGACCAGGGCAAAACACAAACTGTAATAGGATATTTGAAGTCAGATACAACAATTTTTGGCTATCCATGTCAAGAAAATTGGATACATTTTACAAACGAATGGCAATTGGAACTTTTTTGTTTGAGCGAGAATTTTTCGATTTCGGACAATAATTTTAGAAAAGGTAGCTGGATACGAATAAAACACAATAAAGGATTAATTTGCGTTTTCCCTGAAGATACAATTGTTCAGGGGCATTATTGCAGAGGTGGAGGAGGAGTCAAAGGTGTTCAAACTTCTTTTTATGCAAATGGAAAACTGAAAAGTTTTTTCTCAAATGAAAATACAAAGATTGATGGTGTACTTTGCAAAAAGGGACTACTTTCAAGTATAATACTTTACCAAAACGGATTACTGAAAGAATGTAATTTAGCTGAAACACAAACTGTTAATGGGAAAGAATATAAGAAAAGAAGTCGCCTAAGTTTCGATTTGGAGGGAAATGCTATTCTGAAAAAATGATAAATTTATATTTTCAATCCCTGGGAGATTATAAGCAACTACAACAGTGCCTATACAAGTTGAGATGCACAATTTCTGCAGGCATTGCAGTTTCTTTTTCTGTACCTAAATAAGCATTGCTGGCACCAAAATCTACAACTTTGTCTTTAAGACTTCTGATGCCGCCTCCTGAACCAATACCACCATAAGTGAGCAATATGCCGGTTTCTTTTGTGTAGTTTTTGAAGGATAAACATAGAATAGTAAAGGAAATGTTGCACCGGCAGCAGTGATACTCACTGATTTTTTTGTGTTGTTTGTTTCATTTGTGTCGGAATTTGTACTGTTGCATCCAACTAAAAGTGCTACAGCAAATAATATGCAAATAATTTTCTCATTGGTTTTGAATTTTGATTAAGTCTAATTTTCTATTTTTTTAAAATTTTATTTCGCAGCTTAGATAAAGAATGCTTTCACTTTCTCCACCATCTGCTGGCATAAATACCTGATAGTTAGGGGTAACTTTTAGTCCTTTTATTGGGGAAAATTCAATTCCTGCAATAATTGTTTCTCCATCTTTACCAATGTTCCACGGATCTGTTGCATCACCAATTTTTACGGAGGATAGTTGATCGAATCGTCCGAATAATCTAAATTTTTGAAAATTGTACGAACCATAAAACGACATTCCGCTCATATCCTGATCTGCAGTCCTACTATAATTAAACTGCTGGTTATATTCAGCCCCAACTTTTAGCTTGGCTTTGCTATATCCAACATAAAAGGACATTGTACTTTGAGCATCATCAGCCCGCATGAAATCATAGTATCCACGTACATCTAAACCTTTAAGCGGTGAAAGTGTAATACCTGCACTATATTTAAAAATGCTGTCTTTTTCCAAAGATTTGTATCCCTCACCATTTTCTATGGCTACATCAATTGTCGTCATTTCATTTAATTTGTAGGAAGCAGATAATCCTAAATCAGTACTGGCACCAAATTTATTTTTATCCTGAAAAGATTTAAATAAATATCGACCACCCCACTGTTTTTCTTGCAATTTAAACTGGTTTCGGCCGATAAGACCAAATTTTGTTGTTAACCTTTTGCCTTTATATTGAACATAGGCGGTCTTCAAATATGCGGTCATTTGAAATTTACTATCTCCCGGATCGCCAACATCAATAGTTACTTTTCCTGAGAAATTCTTGCTTAATTTATAGGCATATCCCAAATACGCTCTTTGAACCTCAAAGGCGCTATGACCATCTCCATCATAAAAACTATGATGATAATTGGTAAAAACTTTAATGAATGGTTTCCCTGAAGGTTTAAATTCATCAGCTTTCTCTTGAGAGAAAATACTACTAAAAAGTAGAACAATAGATAGTGTTGTAAATAATTTCTTCATAATATTTTTTTATAAATTTTAACTCTACAAATAAATCCTTTGTAGATTACAAAACTGTTAAGCAGATGTTAAGATATTGTTACAATTTGATATAATAAAAAAATAACAGAATATTAAATATTCAGTTATTGTATAAAAGATTTTTAGAAAGATTCAAAATAGTGCATAAAAAAAAGGATACCGTTTTGGTATCCTTTTTTTTGGATAAATATTTAATCTATAATTTATTTTATTAGCGAAACACTTTTTGTTACAACTTTATCTTCTGACAGTACTTTTACAAAATAATTCCCATAAGGTAATTCAGAAATGTCAATTGATTGATTGTCGTAAATTATTTCAGTTTTGAAAACTTCGCTACCGATCATATTGTATATGTGTACTGATGAGTTTTCAGCATTACTAATATTAATTTTTCCAGTGGTTGGATTAGGGTAAATAGAAATTGAATTAGCACCTTCATCATTGATACCGGCTATTGGTTCGAGTATTTCAACAGTTAATATCACCATGCAGGGAGGGAAATCGCTGTCGGTAATTGTAACAATGTATTCGCCGGCAGGTAATCCAATAACTGTGGAGGAGGTTGAGCTATCAGGTGTATTCCAAAGATAAGAAATTGGAGGAACTCCATCGTAACCTATTGCAGTGGCTTGTCCATTGCTTCCACCATGCTGATTTACATCAATGGTTATCACTTCTGTGTTCATTTCGCAATTTGTAACTGTTAATTTATCAGCCATATAAACCTCTTTGTCGGCATTGTCTTGAACAAAAACAATCAATTTACAATTTTCAATAATTATCTCCTCAGGTATTGTGTATAAGAAACTTAGGTCTGTAACATCTCCGGTCTCAGGATTACTTAAATCTGTCCCTTGATCGTCTGGAAACATACGTCGCATTGCATTTGGGAAATAAGTTTCGCCATTGCTCCCGGGAGCAGTGGCGTATTCAATATCCTCAACAAGAACCACATGTGCTACTAAATCGCCCGTAGGAAAATCACTAAGAGATTCAATTATAACACTAATAGTTAAATATTCTCCTGAATAATTACCAACTCCACTGACCTTAAATTGACCTGGACGGGCATACTCTGTATCCAAATCACTCTGAGTGATTCCTGATGGTCCCCCTTCTTTTACATTACCTGCAATAACAGTATTTGGTACTCCTGATACACCATAATAATCAACTCTTGCATCGCCTTGACCTTCATTTACGTTAAAATCGTACATTGGATCAGAACCTGGCCATGATGGATGATATTGTATATGTGCAATCATTGATTGATTTTCACCTGTATTTGCTAATGCCTCAAGATCAGGGTTTTGAGAAGCACAAGGGCCACAGCCAGTATTCGTATGATGTTCAATAAGAACTAAACGCTGGCTGGTTTCTGTTGTAGATTTTTCAGTTTTCTTTTTATCATTCTCATTTTCTGAGGTTTGAACAGCAAAAACACTTATTGAGAAAATAAGTGCAAGTGTAAAACTAAATATAAAAGTAATTTTTGTCTTCATAATTTCAATTTTAATTAAATAATCTTCAAAGATAAGCAATTTTATAAAAACTGACTAATTTTTTATTAAAAAAGTTGCCTCTTAGTATTTTTTGAAATAAAAAATATGTCATAAATTGCTTCTTTTTCAGTATTATTAAGGCTTGAATCTTTTTTCATTTCTTGCAAAATATCTTGAATAGAAATATTGGGCAAAGCATTTTTTGACTTTATAGTTTTGAAAAGAAAATATGTTAAAAAACTATGATTTTTTTGTTCGAGAGCAATTCCATATTTGTCAAGTGGCGCTGAAGATAGGTAGCTAATATTTTCGTTTGGAAATTCGCTTTTTCTGTCAATTAAAAACTTTTCTGCATTGTCCGATAATTGCATACTATGTGTTGCTCTGTTTCCTGAATAGCAAGCATCTACTATTACACTTATTGATTTTAGATTTTTTGCCTCGCTTAGTTTGTAAATTTCATTCGATATTTTGCTTTCTCCAGTTTCTTTATTGAAATTTGGATTTAAATATTGCAAAATTTGCAAATCGTCTTTCCATTGCATATTTGGGTATCCATGACCAGAAAAATAAATTATCAAGGACATTTCATTTTTATTAGATTTTTGAGAAATCCACCCATTTTTTGAAAATAAGGATAAAAATTCGGCTGCCGAAATTGTTTCGTTCAGTCGCATAAATATATTTTTTTCAGGAACTCCAAAAACTGTTTTTGCATATTGGTAAAAAACCTGCGCATCGTTTTTCGCAAAATTCGATTGATATTCTTTGTAGTGTTGGTCCGAGCCAATTATTACAACCAGCAAATCACTTTTTATTTGTGCATTTTTGTAACCGGTATCAATATCAGCAATTTCTATTGTTGGCTTTTTTACTGTATTTATCACTTCGCTATAAGTATATTTTAGATATTTTCTGTTCCATAGCTCTCCATGCTTTAGCCCAAAATCAATTTCTTTGTGCATTCTGTGACTGTAGTATAAATTCATAATAAAAGGAATATCGTTTATTCCGAATCTTGAATTTGTAAAAAATGAAAATTTTATGATTTTGGTTTCGTTTGGCTCAAAGTTTCCTAACTGCATTCTTTGTCCTCGTTCTTTGAAGGATATATCGTAACTTCTTGTTTTTAAATTTATTTTAGCATAAAAATTGTTTTCTTTCCCGCCGTAGTTTTTTAGAAAAATCGCCGCCTCAATTACTTCACCTGCATCAATCATCGAATTTGCGTTACCATATCGCAGTGTTTTGCCACTTTCATCAATAGTATCATCAATAATTATTTTTTCAACACGAACATCGGGTTGCGAAAATGCTTCGGAAGAAATACTAAATTCTAATGGATTCGCAACGAAACCGTCTTTTTCAATCACATCTATCCTAAAAGTTTTGCTTCCACCTTGAAATTGTTTGTTTGCAAATATATCTATTGAAACTTTTTTTGTAGAACCTGGTTTCAAATTAAAAACCTGAGTTATAGGCTTGTATTCGATATTCTGATCTGAATTTAAAGGAGTAAGAAGAACAGATAATTCTTTAAAATTAATTTTTGAATTGTTAAATAAATCAAAGAATATATCGCCATTGTTAACACTTTTTAGAACAGTATCTCCATCGTAATCTTTATATTCAATATTTCTAATCAATATATCTTGTTCATTATGTTTTCTTAAAGAATTTTTACTATTATAGGAATATCCTTGAAAATATGAAGTTCCTGAAACTCGTATATTTTCTACCTCAACAACCATATTGTGATAAATAATGAAACCCAGATCGAAACCAAAAAAATTCTCGAACGGAAGTTCTGAAACAAGGTTTTGATTTATATAGAAACTGATTTGGTTTTTACTTTTTTTAATCGCCATCTGGTTAAACTTGTTCTTTGTGTTAATATGCTCAGACTGAGTCGATTTCACCATATTTTGCCATTTACCGTTTTGCCATTTGCCAATTTCGAATCCTCCTGATTCGCTGATAGTAAAACTAAAACTATTTTCACTGTTGAACCTGCCCCATGTAAGTCCGTAACCATCATTTTCAAATCCTTTTATTCTTCGCATAGTGGCTTCGATAATGAAATCGTTTTCATGGTTCATTTCTATTTCTTTGGTAGCAGCCAAAGAGCCATTTCTTAATTTATTGTGAAGGAAGAATGTATTATTTGTAACTTTTGTTTTATGTTGGTTCGAATTTTTTTCAAGCCATTCATTTCTATTATCCGTAAAATCGTCGTGAAAAATTGTCGCAATTTGTTGCGAATAAGTAATTTTATATCCAATAAAAACAATCAATAAAAAAAGTAATCTGAAAAAGGACATTTCTAATTAAAAATTTTAAAATTTATAAAAATACGCAAGTACTCAAGATTTCATATCAAATTATCAAATACAATTCAAAAATAGTAAAAATTGCTTTTACAGAAACTAAAATTTTAATAATTCAACTCATTTTATATTTTTGTGAAAAAAAAATATTAAATTTAATGTATTTAGTTATGAGAAATCTGAAATTAATTTTGGTTAGTATTTTAATTCTATCGGCAAGTAACAGTTTTGCTAACGAAAAAATACCAGCTTATTATAAAATTGGAGTTGTAAAAGAAAGCATTCCTGAGGCTGCAAATATTGTTAAGAATGCACTATCTCAAAAAGGATTTGAGACAATTGGAGAATATCATCCAGGGAATAATAAGAATTTATATGTTATTGCTTTTTCAAGCAAACAACTTCAATCTATAGTTCTGAAGAAAAAGGATAGAGGGCTAATGGCTTCGGTAATAAAAGTTGGCTTTTATTTAGAAAAGGGTAATCTTGAAATTAGTTTGTTGAATCCAATGTACATTTTTCATGCCTACTTAATGGAAGAAATAAAACCTATCGAAAACGAATTGAAAATTATTGATAAAGATATTAAAGATGCACTAAAACGAATTAATCCAAATTTTGTTGAATTTGGAGGTGACTCCGAAATCGAAGACCTTTGGGAATACCAGTATATGTTTGGCATGCCATATTTTACTGATCCTATAGAGTTGCGAGAATTCAATTCTTTTGAAGAAGGCCTAAAAACTATTCGAGCTAATCTTGACAAAAAGCCTGAAAACACTGCCAAAGTTTATGAAATTGTAATTCCTGAAAAAAAAGTTGCAGTTTTTGGTATTGCAATGCTCGATACTGAAATTGGAGAGTCGAAATATTTGCCAACAATTGGAGAAAAGCATACAGCTGCAATGCCTTACGAGCTTATTCTTCAAGACAATGAAGCAAGCATGCTTAACGGAAGATACCGAATTGCTTTGCACTGGCCTTTGCTTTCTATGAGTACATTTATGCAAATCGTAAATACTCCGGGAAATATTGAAGATACTTTCGAAAAAATTGTAGAATAGCTTTGATTTCTTAGCCATAATCGAAATTCTATAGTTGTAAATTGTATGAGTTTAACAAAAAATATGTTGCAAAACACAAAATATTGCCATATTTTTGCAGTGAATTTTAAACATTGATTTATGAAAAGTATTATATTGCTGAGTTTTCTTTTAAGTATATTTTTTGTAAAACATTCTGTAGCTCAAGTTGATATTGCTTATCCTAATACAAATTTTCCTGACCCTGAATTTGTGTCTGCACCATACAATATGGTTACATGGCAAGAGCGCGATGGTTCAAATCTATGGGTAGCAGAAATAAATCCGAATACAGGAATGTTTAGCAATTATCAAATTATTGATACAAATATTGTCCCTATGTCTTTGGTTATGAATGGTCCCGAGTGGACTTATAATTCAAATGAAATACAGATTATTTACAATGCCTGGCACGATACATTTCCAGTTTCGAAAATTGCAAGAGCATGGCAAGATTCATTGGGCAATTGGCAAACCGAGAAACTTCAAAATATTAATTATCAATATAAAGCTCGGGCAGGTTCTCCCGGAAGCATGGATTCTCATGGAACTTACCCCTTAAAAGCTGTTTATGTTGCAATTCTGAATAATGGAAGCTATGTACCAATGTGGCGAGAATTAGACAATCCTTCTTCAGAAACAATCCTTCCTAACGATCTTATTTTTTCTTCCATTGATGTAGGAATTGCCAGATGGGTAGAAAATCGAGAATTATTAATTTCAGTGAAACCCGATTTAAACAATATTTCACAAACTTATCTTTATGATATACGAGATCCGAATAATTCTGAACAACTTACTTTCTCTGCCTCAACCAAAGGCGATTCTTATATGTGGAAATCGGTAAATCCTACTTATAATGGACGATATATGTTTTTCACCACTGTTGAGCATGACGGTGTTGCATGGTGCGGACTAAATGTGTATTTAAGAAATCAAAATGGGAACTGGAATTTATTGAACCAAATTTATCCTCCATATCCGAGTAATTATCCTTATCTTATCTCTCCCGAAGTTTTTAAAATTAATGGAAATTCATATATCACATTTGTTAGATCTTCTCACCCGGGCCCCGATGACAACAGTAATTCAACAATATGGGTTGCACCGGTCAATCCTAATTTAGGTGCATCTTTTAGAGTAAGTCATAACCACCCTATGAATCGTAAAGAACCAGAACCATATGTTGGCAATAACTCTGCTTGGATTTATTATCTTGAAGGCGTTCAAAATGCAAGTATTTTGCATAAACGTTCAACAGGATTATAAAATTAAGTTTTCGAGAGCACTAACTCAATTTATAATTCATAAACAAAATAATCCATGAGATTTTTTATTCTAATCTTCCTTTTTTCTATAATTAATTTTCATCTTAAATCTCAGGAAATTGTAAATGATACTCTCAATCCTGATACTGCAAAAATTATTTTGCTAATTCCTTTTGCAGAACATATGTATTATAGTGATGCCATGCACGAATTTGCAAAAAAATCGGAAATGACTTACGAACAAATGCTTAATTACACACAGTTGCAGTTAGATTTTAGTTTGCAGAAAGTTTTTTATGAAGGAAGTACGGTTAGCCTGCTGAATAATTATACTTATGCTGCAAGTGAAGATTTAGACGAAATTTTAAGCATGATTGGATATTTTTTAATGGATCGTCCGCAAGAAAAGGATACAACAGAAAAAAAATCCTTTTTTAAAAAATTCGACAAAAGAAAAAAAACAAACTCCAACAATGAAATTCAAGACGGCCTTTTTCAAGGCGAAATTGTTGAAGTTCGTAAAGATAAGTCGAATAAGTTTGTAAATATAAAGTTCGAAGACGAGAATTTTTTAAAAAGCCTTTCGAGAAAATATGATGTCGATTTAATGCTTTTTATCACCCAATTTGAAATAAAAGGAGATTTTTCCGACCCAATGAATGTTGCTTCAGATTCCTATAATTATTGGATAAATTTACATTACTCAATTTTCGATTTCAGTGGAAAATTCTTGTACGGAAATGTGGCGAAAGTTCCTTTCCCTTCAAGCAATAAATATATCGAAACTGTTTATAAGATTTACTTTCCGAAACTTGTTGAAAACATTAGTCAAGCTCCACCTTTTGTTAAGTGAAAAGTGAAAAGTTGAGATGAGTCAAATTTTCAATTTCAAAAAAATATTAAAATATTTTCTTTAAATATTAAAATAAATTATCTTTGCAGCCGCAAAATTTTAAGGCGAGGTAGCTCAGGTGGTTAGAGCGCATGATTCATAATCATGAGGTCGCGGGTTCAAGTCCCGCCCTCGCTACTTGTTAAACCGAACAATGAATACTATCTTACAATCTTAAGCTGGATAAACCAGAAAAAATTCTCGCAAAGATGCAAAGACGCAAAGTTTTTGGAAATCTATGAAACGAAACAATTCTTGTTTTGAGTCCGAAACTTGTTTTTAAGATTGCAAAGAGTTTTCTTTCATAATACTTTGTGCCATTGAGCCTTTGCGAGATTATGTTTTGAATATACTGTGTGAAATTTCTTGCCAAATAATACAAGAATAATATAAAGGGACTTCTAAAAATAGCAAATTTCAAGGCGTGAGAAATTTCAAAACCGCAGTTTACTATTGTAAATGAGGATTTTAAAATATCGAAACAACGAAGAAATTTGCATTTTTAGAAGTCGCCATAAGTAAAATACTAAACAATCCGATATTAGCATAGCGAAATTCGGAAAGGAAACAAGAGAAGTCGGAGAAGCCCATAGCTCCGTTTGTCGCAAAGGACAACAAAACCTTTGGTTAGGAAAGAGGCTTTACTTTAGGGTTTGTAATCCCGATGTATCGGGATCGAACATTATAAATACTCTATTTATTATAAACTCCTAATAATTTGGGTATTTTGGAGGTGAACGGAATTTCCGGTTTGTTTTCCGAAAGTCAGCTAATATTTGATAGTAATTAATTCTATTTGACGGCTTTTCAATAATGATTGCTCACCAAAAGCCTTTTTTGCATTTTGTCCAATCCCGATTTTTTATCGTGATTCATTTTTTTTCATCTTTATATATTTTAAAAATTAATAAAGATGAAATTACGTGATTATTACTGAATTAGCTGGCTTAGGTTTAGTTCAACACGAAAATAAACGCAATTCCAAAAGTGTTTATTTCAAGCGTTTATGCACAAGAAAAAAGTTAATTATGCATGAATCAATCATATAAAGAATATAATACTAACTTTGTATTTTATTTAAATTTTAAATTTTTAATTATGAGTAAAGGAACAGTGAAATTTTTCAACAAATTTAAAGGATTTGGATTTATTACACCTGATGACGGTAGTAAAGATGTATTTGTACATCAAAATGGATTAACCGATGAGATAAATGAGGGAGACAAAGTAAGCTATGATGTTGAGGAAAGTCCAAAAGGCTTGAACGCAATAAATGTCAAAGTAGAATAATATAATATTACTTTTTGACATCTTGTAACTTATAAGCCTATCAAATTTGATAGGCTTTTTTTTATTTCAAAAAATTGAGAATTAGTAAGGTGATTTCCTAAAATAGAATATTAAAATGGAGTTCTAAAAATAGTAAAGTTCAAGGCCAAAGGAATCTGCGGAGTTTACCGGATATACTAATGTTGGCATTAATTTTGAATTGAATTATGTCATGAAATTAATAATTAATGCAATCTTTTATTTGAAAGTACATTATATGAAAAATTCAATCGCCTTAGTCAGAAACTTTCTATCACCATTATTTCTCCTCATCACATTTCTTTTAGCAACATCATGTTCAATTATAACATCTTGTACTAAAGATTCTAATCAAGACTTTATTGTTCCAGACAATGGTTATGATTGGCCTCTTCAAGAAAGATTATATTGGCCTACAGATGAATGGGAATTAGCTTCTTTAGAAGATCATAATATTGATCCATTAAAAATGGACTTAGCTGATCAGTTTGCTGAAAATGACTCTCTTGCCAGAGCTCTACTGGTAATTAAAGATGGCTACATAGTTTTTGAAGATTATTATGGAAATGGAGGAAAAGACCAAAGCACAGATCTTTGGTCTGTTACTAAAAGCTTTAGCTCAGCACTAATAGGCATACTCATGGATCAACAAACAATTAATTCTACAGATCAACTAATGTCTGAATTGATGCCATCATATCCTGAATTCAACGAAATAAGCTTACACCATGTGCTTACTCAAACAACTGGATTGTCATGGGCAGAATCGGGGCAACTTTGGGTTGATTGGATATTTTCTGATGACTGGGTTGCATCTGCCTTAGTACGAGGGCAAAACAATAAACCGGGAAAGATATTCTATTATAGCTCAGGCAATTCACATTTCCTAACATCCTTGGTATATTATAGCACAAATAAAACTCCTGGTAAAATTGCCAAAGAACGACTGTTCGATCCAATGGGGATAGAATTTGACACACTCTCACACTCTATAGTTTATAATAGCTGGGATGACTATTTAACTCCTCTTTCTCAAACATGGCGACGAGATACGAAAGGAATCGAAACTGCAAGTTTTGGACTGTATATGACAGCCAGAGATATGGCAAAATTTGGTTTTTTATATTTAAATAGAGGAAAGTGGGACAATCAGACTTTGCTGTCGGAAGATTGGGTGAGAACATCAACAAAAGATCATATAACAAATATCTATGGAAGATATAGCTACGGTTATCAATGGTATATTACAATGGTAGGAGGACATCCGGCTTTTCTAGCAAGTGGATATGGAGGGCAGATTATTGGGGTAGTTCCATCTTTAGATTTGGTAGTAGTATTGAAATATGAGGCTGAAAATCCGGTGCACCCTGAAGCTGGAACTGAACATGATGACATGCATTTATTTGAATTGGTAGTTGAATCGGTAAACAAATGAGGTGTGGATATTATTAAAGCCACTTGAAGGAAATGTAGTTTTCTTTGAGACATTAATAGTGATAATGCAAAATGAATATAATAGTAACCGAAATAGCTGCAAATATGATCATTGTTGCCCGCATTAAGTCTATTTGTAATTTAAAAATCCTTAAAATTCTCGAAAATTCTATATTTTATAGTGTAAAGATTATTCTCTTGCTTCATCTACCAGATTCTTTTATTCATTAAATTCCAACTGGCCTATTTGGACTGTTTTTTTACTACTGTCATTCTCTAATTGGATTGCAATTCTTTCAGTTTTTTGTTTATCTGTTCCGTAATGTGTGATCAATTCTGCATAAACAGTTACCGGTCCAGTGATACTTTGACGTGATTCGCTATAATAATTTACATAAATAGTATAAAAACCTCGCTTAGCTTTTTTTATTGAAAACTCTTCTGGTCCGTAGCCTTGTGTAAAGTCTTTTGATAGTTTTCCTCCTATCTTAGTAAATCTGTTTTTATAATAACATTTTTCTCCGTTTGGATCTACTACCCACAAATCAATATCATTGTTGTTGCTACTCCAGTCTATTGAAATACGTATATCCAATGGCATTGATTTTATATAATCTTTATTCACTTCTGATAAATCCAGATCTTTTCCATGCAAAGCAATAAGCCAATTGAACTCATTAAATACTACCTCTTTTATTTCCTCAAATCGTCCCCATTTTCTATTTAAGATATGTAAATGCATATCTAATGCTTTTTGGTATTGTTTGTTTTTAGTGTAGGCTAAAGCTAAATCTCTGTATGACTGTGGCTCTTCAGGACGTAAATCTTTTATTTCAGTAAATATTTTAATTGACATTTCATACTCTTTTTCGTCCAACAAACGTCTTGCAACTACTTTAAGAAGTTCTGGATTTTCCAAATCTAATTCTATAGTATTCGAGAGGATTCTAACTGCCTGTTTATGTTTTCCTTTTACGAAAAACAAGTCTGCAACTTGAATGTAGAATGATGGACGATTTTTGTTTTCATCTTTAAGTTTGTAATAAATTGCTAATAATTCATCATCATTTGCTTTTCTAAGTTCTTCCATATATGGTGCATGTGGCATCCAGGATAGAACTTTTATAGTTGACTTAGATTTATTTAAAGTTTCATACTTAGGAGATAATAATCTTATCCCATCAACAAAGGTGGCAGTACCTTCAGTACGAGAACCTCTTATACTTCCAATTTGACCATCTTCAGAGTAAACACCACCTACGGTTGTTGCAACTGAAGAAGCATCTCGCCCAGGCATTCTGGCGATTTCTTCGGATGTTATAGTTTCATCTCTATCATTATATCTAACCATGAGAACCTCTTGTATTTGCATTGCTGACACCTGTAAACTAATAACTGAAGGAAATCCCTCAGAAATATCTATCGACTCAGTCTTATAACCAACATAACTCACTTTCATGATTAAAGAATCTACTTCAGGAACAGATAATATAGTAAATTTTCCATCAAAGTCTGTTATACAACCGGAAATATTGATTCCATTATCTGCAAAGGTAACATTTGCAAATGGTATTGGTTCTTTAGTTTCGTCATCAATAACTATACATTCAATTGTTCTGCTTGCACCAAATTCATTAATAGTGTCGTACAAGGTAATATGATTAACAATTTCCTGCCGCTGATTATTAGTTGTGTTATTCTCTACTTTCTGTACTTTGGATTTGGTTTTTATGTCATCCATATACTTAGTGCCACTAAGAAAAGATATATTTCCATGTAATATGTTGATAACTAATACCTAATTGTTAATAAGTTTGTTTAATAATGCTCGAATCTATACTATTATTTTGTATCTTTATCTTTTGAAATTGC